>Ga0210038_1000325_pt1 | contig 31825 bp, 25 predicted proteins | sample CryGeyCG2114_020_FD_183970 | JGI IMG/M metagenome (GOLD analysis project Ga0210038, IMG submission 183970) | Groundwater microbial communities from aquifer - Crystal Geyser CG15_big_fil_post_rev_8/21/14_0.20 (SPAdes) (version 2) | ecosystem: Environmental > Aquatic > Deep subsurface >... | reverse complement strand
GCGGTTGGCGGCCCGGATGATGCCGACCTGCGCGTAGCTCAGGCCGAACGCCTGGGCCACCACCGGCAGCAGCACGTAGAGCAGGTCCGTCAGGCCGTCCTGTAGGCTGTGGGCGGCGCAGCAAGAGGCCAGCGTGACGCGGCGACGGTGCCTGTCGTCACGTTCCATGGGGCGCCAGGTCGACGCGCGCGACGATGCCCGCAAGGTCCTCCGACGCGGGGGGATAAAGCTCCATCACCAGGGGGTCGTGGCCTGGCACCACATGGTCCGGGCTTTCCGCCAGACGCGCGACCTTGCGGTGGCCCTCCAGCATGTCGCCGATGTGGAGCACGGTCGGAAAAGGGTTCTTGTGCCGCCAGTTGGCGTATAGGTGCATGGAATCGGAGGCGAGCACGACCCAGCCGCGTTCGGTCCAGGCCCGCACGAACTGCATGCCCTGGGTATGGCCGCCCACGTGATGCAGGGTCAGGCCGGGGAACAGCGCGTCGTCGCCGTTGTGGAACTCGACCCGGTCCTTGTAGAGCCCCCGCACCAGATGGCACACGTCGTCGGGGTCGAAGGAGTTGCGCAGCACCGGATAGCGCATGTAACGCCCGGTGACGTAGGACATCTCCAGGTCCTGGATGTGGAACGTCGCCTTGGGGAACTTGTCCAGGTTGCCGCCGTGGTCGTAATGCATGTGGGTGATGACCACGTCGGTCACGTCTCCGGGGTCGACGCCGATCAGTCTGAGACTGTCCACCGGGCAGCGGTACATGGTGCGGCCGCGCGCCTTTGCCGCTTCCGCGTCGAAACCCGTGTCGACCACGACCGTATGGCTCTTCGACTTGCAGACCCAGACGTAGTAGTCGATGGGATAGGGCGCGTCGTGGGGATCGGGCGGGTTCAGGAAGTTCTGCGATTGCGGGCGGGAATGGGTACCGTACTTGATGGCGTAAAGCTCGAAGGTCTCGGTCATTTCTTGGTGTCTCCTCTTGACCGAAGCCTATGACCCCCGCAGGGTCCCGGCAAGTCCCATCCCCCCACAGCGTCCGTTCATTGCGGCGGGAACGGCGGGGCGGTAGACTTCGCCTTCACGAGGATCATCCGACAGGGAAAGCGGGAGCCGACGATGGCGCTGCGACTGACCGATTCCGACCTGAAGCAGTTCGACGAGGAAGGCTGGCTGTTCTTCCCGGGCGTGTTCTCGGGCGACGAGGTGGCGCTTCTGAACGAGGAGGCGCACAAGATCTTCGCGTCGGACCGCGAGGAGGTGTTCCGCGAGAAGGACGGCAAGACCGCGCGCACGGCCTTCGCGGCGCAGAATTTCAATGAGGCCTATCGCCGCCTCGGCCGCCATCCGCGCCTCTTGGGCCCGGTGATGCAGCTGCTCGACGGTCCGGTCTACATGCATCAGTTCAAGATCAACGCCAAGGCCGCCTTCAACGGCGACGTCTGGCAATGGCATCAGGACTACGGCACCTGGAAGCGCGACGACGACATGCCGGAGCCCAGGGCCATGAACATCGCCCTGTTCCTCGACGACGTGACGGAATTCAACGGGGCGCTGATGTTCATTCCGCGCTCCCACAAGAAGGGCACGCTGAAGGCCGGGCACGACCTGAAGACCACCAGCTACCCCCTGTGGACCATCGACGAGGACACGATCACGCAACTGGTCGCCGACGGCGGGATCGTGTCGCCCAAGGGCAAGGCGGGCGGCGTCATCATGTTCCATTCCAACCTGGTGCACGGCAGCCCGTCCAACATGTCGCCCTTCGACCGCACCATCGTCTATCTGAGCCTGTGCCACGTGGACAACCACATTCGGCGCTTCCAGCGCGCGGAATGGATCGCCCACCGCGACTTCACGCCGCTGGAGCCGCTGGCCGACCACTGCCTGGCGGAACTGGTCGAGGCACGCCGGGCGGCGGCGGAATAGATTGCGGCCGTTTGATCAAGGTCAATAGCGGCCGGGCGCGCAGGGTGGTAAGCTGTCGCCATGGACACAAACGAACTTCTCGCCGCCATCAACATGGCGATCTCCGAAATGGACGAACGACCCGAGGACATGCACGAAGTCCATATGCGGCTGATCGAGCTGCTGGACCAGTTGCGCGCCACCGGGGCAGACCTGCCCACCGATCTGGTCGAACTGGAACGCCGCCTGTCCGAGGACGTGGAAGGCGTGCCCGTCGACAGCGAGAAGGACCCGGGCCCGCTCGGCTGAGCCCGACCTTTCCCCCTAATTCCCGCCCTTGTAGATGATGCGGTAGACCGCGCCGCGAAAATCGTCGGACACCAGCAGCGATCCGTCCGCCAGTTCCTTCACGTCCACCGGCCGGCCCCAGCGCGCCCCGTCCGGGCGCAGGAAGCCGGTGGCGAAGGGCTCCCACGAAAGGGCCTTTCCCGTCTTCTTGTCGAAGCGCACCCGCGCCACGCGGTAGCCGTCGGGCACGCGGCGGTTCCACGACCCGTGCTGGGCGACGAAGGCGTCGCCCCGGGCCTCGGCCGGGAACATGGCGCCCCGGTAGAAGCTCACGCCGAGGGCCGCCACATGGGCGCCGAAGGCGACCGCCGGCGGATTGTGCGGCGCGGGCAGGGGTCGGTCCTGGAATTCGTCCGTGCGCGCCGTGCCGCCGCCGAACCACGGGAATCCGAACCACAGGCCTTTTACCGGCGCGTGGTTGAACTCGTCGGGCGGAACGTCCTCGCCCATGTTGTCGGCGCCGTTGTCCGTGAAATACAGGTCTCCGCTTGACGGCTGGAAGTCGAAGCCCACGGAATTGCGGACGCCGCGGGCGAACACCTCGGGCGTCCGCGGGCCGGGCGTGCCCGGCGGGGCGAGGCGGAGGATGGTGCCTTCCATCCCCTTGACCTCGCAGACGTTGCAGGGTGATCCGACCGCCACGTAGAGCAGGCCGTCCGGGCCGAAACGGGCATAGCGCCAGCCGTGCCAGGGATCGTCGGGCAGGGCGTCGAACAGGACTTCGGGCTCGGCCGCCTGCAATTCTTCAAGCGAGCGCGCCCGCCAGCGGCTGATGCGGTGCTGTTCGGCGATGTAGAGCCAGCCGTCCCTCCAGTCGACGCCGTTGGCGACGTTCAGGTTGTCGAATACGCGCACGACCTTTTCCGGGCGCATGTCCCGGTCGGCGTCGACGATGGCGTGGACCTGGGGCCCCCGCTGGCCGACGAAGACGACGCCGAGTTCCGGCACGGGCACCAGGCTGCGCGCCTTGGGCACGGTCGCGAACGGTTCGATGGCGTAGCCCGGCGGCACCTGGATGAAGGGCGGCAGGCTGTCCGCGGCCCGCGCCCCGCCGGCGGAAAGGATCGCCAGAAGCAGGAGCGCCGGCAGCCTCATGACGCCGCGGCCCCCGCCAGCGGCGGGGCATAGGCCAGGGCGCCGTCCCGCTCTTCCGTGTCCCAGGGAAAATTGACCCACACGTGCTGCGCCACCTCGTGGATGAAGATGTCGGGCAGGTCGCGCGCGGCGGGCTTGGCGTACAGGGTGACGAACAGGGCTTTCGGCAGCAGGTCGCGCGCCACCTGCGCCGTGGCGCCCGTGTCGACCAGATCGTCGACCAGAAGCCAGCCGGCGCCCCGGTCGACGACCGCGGCCTCCGGCGTTTTCAGAACCCGGACCCGGCCTTGTTCGCGGCCGTCGTAGCTGGCGACCGACAGGGTGTCGACGATGCGGATGCCCATTTCGCGGGCCACGACGGCGGCGGGCACCATGCCGCCCCGGGTGATGGCGACGACGCCCTTCCACGGGCCGTTCGGCGGCATGGACAGCAGGCGGCGGGCGAGGGCGCGCGAGTCCGCCTGGACCTCGGCCCAGGTGACGGCGCGCTCCGTGCGGGGATCAGCAGGCATGGGGCCCATGATAATGGCGGACGGCCGGTCCCAGAAACGAAAAACCGGCGCCCATGCCGGCGCCGGTCATCCGGATTTGCAGGTGAACCCCGTACTTTAACGGACGTACAGGTGCACTTCGTTGGTCTTGGCCGCGGCCAGGGTCTTGGCAGACACGGCGACGCGGGTCGGCGGCAGGCCCATCTCCACCAGGGACCGCTTGACGTCTTCGGCGTGGCGCTTGGCCTTGTTGGTGTTGATCGCGACGCGCGCGGCCCCGCCGGCCGACGGCGCTACGGCGACCAGGTCGAAGACCGCCGCCGGATGGGTTTCCAGGGCGCGGCTGACGGCCGTGTAGAGGGCCTGCTGATAGGGCACGTTGGGCCGGTCGAAGCGGATCACCACCAGGGGGCGGCGGCCCGTCGTATCGGCCGGGGTGGCGACCTGGCTGGCGCCCTGGCCGCGGCCGGTGACGGCGGCGTCGAGCAGCGAGGCGCCCAGGGATTCACCCTGGCGGATGCCGGCGGAAATCTGCACCAGGTTGCGCTGTTCGGCGCCGATCCAGCTCGACTGGCGGCGCACGTCCTCGGTCACTTCGCGGTGCAGGCGGTCGATCAGGACCACGGTCTGGTCGACCTCGTCCTCGAGGATGGCGAGTTGGCGGTGGTCCTCGTCGACGGCGCCGGAAACCTTGAAGGCGGCGCGCACGCTTTCCGTCAGGAACGAGGCCAGGGTGGAATCCGAGGACACGCCCGTGGACAGCTTGTTCATTTCGCCGATGTCCTGGCTCAGCCGGTTCAGATCCTGCTGCGCCGTGTTGAACTGCTGCACCAGGACCGGGTTGCCGCGGGTCGTGCCGACCTGCAGGCGCGATTTAACGGCGGCGATGGTGCCGTGGTACTGCTGCGAACTTTCGACGATGCGCGAACGCAGCGACTGAAGCTGTTCGTTGTGCTGCAGGATCGAGCTTTGCAGCTTCTGCAGTTCCTCGCGCAGTTCCTGGACCTTCTTGCCGACGAAGGTGCCGGTCGCCTCGCCCGGCGTGACGCCGCTGGGAACGAACTTGGACGAGCCCAGGGCCGGCTGTCCGGTCGCCTGGGCAGCCGATTGCTGCTGCTGGGCGGCCTGCGGTTCGGCCGCGGCCGGCTTGGCGGCCTCGGCAACCGGTTTGCCCGCAGGTTCCGACGCGTTCAGTGAAGGCCACAGATCCTCGTCGAACGAGCACGCCCCCGTGAAGATCACGGCCCCCGCCAGAAGAACTCTCAGTTTCGGAAAACTCATCTCGTCCGCGAGCCCTTGATTTTCCCCCGGTGTGAGCCGGAGTTGTTTATTGATCCCCAGGGAGTATGGCCGTGGACATACCCCGCCCCTCAGTGTCCGGGCGAGTGTACTCAATGGCCCGGAGCACCACAAGTTCCTATTTTAATACGGAGATTCGGCCTTTGACGACCCTTAATCGGGGGCGCCTTCTAGCGCTTGCAAACAAGGAAGTGCTGGAGTAGTGTCCGGCTCCTTCTGGGACGGGGGGCCGCATCCGGCCACGTCCCGGGCGCCCGTAGCTCAATTGGATAGAGCATCTGACTACGGATCAGAAGGTTGGGAGTTCGAATCTTCCCGGGCGCGCCATTTCCCCCGTTTCCCCAGGAATCCGCCGACAATTCGCCTTGCAAAGGTCCACTCCCGGGCGGGCCGGGACGACCCGTCGCCGCGACCTGCTACCGTTGCGGCGGTGCCGTCAGGAACGTCAGCGCCACGAAGCGGTGGCCCCTGGTGACGGGCATGACCTCGTGCAGCAGCGAGCAGGAGAACACCACCGCGGCGCCCTTCTCGGGACGGAACAGCTCGGGCCCGTATTCGGGAAAACGCAGGTCGCCGCCCTCGTACTCGCCCGTGTTCAGGTTGAGCGTCACCGCGAACTTGCGGTTCCTGGTCGCCGGGCTGGTGTCGTCGCGGTGCACCGTGAAGAAGCCCGCCTTCTCCGCCTTGTAGCAGCCGATCTTGAAGGTCTCGACCGTGTAGCCCTCGAAATGAAAGGCCTTGGAGACCTCGGGCACCAGGCGCGGCATCAGCCGGTTCAGCAGCCGCTGCTCCAGGTCCCTGTCGCGCAGGTAATAGTCCTCGCGCCGCTTGGTCGTGGGCACCACCTGGACGCCGCCGCCGGCCGACGCGCCCACGGCCACCGTGCCGTCGTCGCGCTCGCCGTTGTGCCACAGGCCGATCAGCCAGTCGCAGTCCTCGGGGTCCAGCGCCCGCGGGATCAGGAGCGCCGGCGCGGCCCGCTGGACGATCGTCTCGGCGCGGCCGTGTCCCCCCTGGGCCAGCATGTCGGCGATCCAGGCGCCCAGGCCGGCCGCCCCGCCCTCCAGCCCGCGCGCCCCGACCAGGCGCTGGTTGGGGTCGAGCACGTAGACCGCCGGGGCGGCGATGCCCGAGAGGCCGGCGAAGCCGTTGGTGATCTCCGCCCCCGGATCGGCGAGCACGCGATGCGGCCACCCGGCGGTTTCCTTCTGCGCCGCCGCCTGGGCGGTGTCGCCGGGCACCAGGGTCACCACCTGCGCCGTGCCGGCGGCCAGGGCGTCGGGCTCGAGCCCCTCCGCCCGCAGCGCCGCCAGGTCGCGCCCGCCGGCGAACACCATGACGACGGGCCTGCCGGTGACGGCCGAATAGAATTCGAAGGTCCGGCCCTCGGAATCGCGGCAGGCGAACAGGGGAGTGTGGTCGCCCCGGGCATACCGGGGACGCGCTGGCGGCGCGAACGCGTGGGGGATGGCGGTGCTGATGGAACCCTCCTTCGGCCGGACTGGCGGGCCGATGATAGCGGAGAAGCCCGCATCGACAAACCCTTGCGCGCGCCGCCGGTTGCATCGCGTTTTCGGGGCGGATACAAGTCCTCGGCGCCGGATCGGCCGTCGCGAGCAGGCCCAACCCGTTGGTGATCGACGTGCAATCCGTATCGGCAACCGTCCGCATTCTTCGCCAAGACCGGATCCAGACGGCGCTTGCCCTCGGACTGTGTCTCGTCGTCGTCCTTGCCCAGACCTTGATCCCCGACTACCGGCGTCCCGTGGCCGACGCCATGCAGTACGCCGGGACGGCGGCCGCCGTGGGCGAAGCGCTGTTCACGGACCCGGGCCGCGTCAACGCCCTGCTGGGAACCTATTTCGGCCCCGTCTATCCGATGTTCGCCGGGCTGGCGGCAGCGGCCGACGGCGACCTGCTGAGCGCGCTCGAGTGTGTTTCCCATGACGGCGCCGTCTGTAACCTGGACGGATTGACGATCTTGTTCGCCTTGCAGGGCGTGTTGGCGGCGTTGACGTGCTTCTTCCTGTTCCTGGCGGCCTGGCGCCTGGCCGGCGACGCGCGGGTGGCATGGCTGACGTTGGCGATCATCCTGGTCTCGAAGACCTTCGCCAACTACGCGTCGCTGATCCTCACGGAAAGTCCGACGTTTTTCCTGGTCGGCCTGTTCACCTGGTTGCTGGCCCGTCTCCTGACGGACGACACGCCGGGGCGCGGCCTGCTGATCGGCGCCGGCCTGGCCCTGGCCGGGGCCGCGCTCGCACGGCCGTCCTACTTGTACCTTATCTACTTCATGGTGCCGGTCGTCGCCCTGTGGCGGCGGTCGGGCCGCAACGGCACCTGGCGCGCGGCGCTTGTCTCCACCGCGCTGTTTGCGGGCGGCGCCGCGGCGTTGCTGGGGCCGTGGTGGCTGCGCAACTACCTGGTCTTCGACCTTGCCGCCGTCAGCGGCGGCTACGGCGACAGGGTGCTGGTCGAACGCCTGGCCTATAATCTCATGACCTGGCGGGAATGGACGGTCAGCTTCATCTACTGGCTGCCCGATTTCGGCGACAGCCTGGCCACGGCCCTGTTCGCCGAGGATTTATGGAAGCGCCTGAGTTGGTATCATCCCGACTCGTTCTACATGATGGGTCGGGGGCGGTTCTTTGCCGACCTGCGGCAGATGTCCGGCGGCCAGGACAGTCCCCTGGGCTTCCTGCTGCGCGAATACGTCGGCGCGGACCTTGGCAAGCACCTGGCCGTGACCCTGTCCCTGGCCATGCGCGGCCAATGGGTCGGCAAGTATGTCGGCCTTGTCGGATTCCTGACGCTTCCGGCCTGCATCTGGATTCTGCACCGCCGGGGCCGGGCGGGCCGTTTCCTGGTGTTCTGCCTGCCGCCCTATTTCATGCTCGGCCTTTACGCGTTTGTATCCGTCAACGTGGTTCGCTACAACGAGCCGCTGATCGCCGTGTTCGCGCTCTCCGGCGCCACGGTCATCGTCCATCTGGCCGACCGCGGCCGGCAACGCCTGCGCCGAACGAGGGAACGAACATGATCGCCTATCTCAAGCTCGCCGGATTCCTGTTGATGATCGTCGCCGGCCAGATCTGCTTCAAGAAGGCGGCCCTGTCCGGCGCCGGTCTGGACAACATCTTTCATTCCCTGTTGAACAAATGGCTGCTCGGCGCGTTCGTGATCTATGGCGCGGCCACGTTCATCTGGGTGACGATCCTGCGGACCATGCCGCTGTCGACCGCCTATCCGTTCATCGCGCTGGGCTTTCTGCTGGTGCCGCTCGCGGGCGTCCTGTTGTTCGGCGAGCACCTGACCGCGACGCAGTGGATCGGCTCGGGCCTGATCGTGATCGGCATCGTCCTTGCCGGCGGCGCGGGCAGCCCGTTCAACGGTTGATGCGCGGTCCGCGGGGAACCTGACGAGGGGCCGGGGCGCGGCCCGGCCGGCGGCCGCCGGCCGCAGGAAACGGAAGAAACGACATGGTCGCCATTCTGATACCGGTCGCCGCCCTGTTCCTCAGTTTCGGCATCCTGCTTGCCGGCAACGGCCTGCAGGGCACCCTGCTGCCGGTGCGCGCGGACATCGAGGGCTTCTCGCCCCTCGAAATCGGCGTCATGGGTGCGGCCTTCTATCTGGGCTACATTCTGGCCTGCTTTTCGGCCCCCCACGTGGTCGCGCGGGTCGGCCATATCCGCTCGTTCACCGTGTTCGGCACGGTCGCCTCGGCGGCCCAGCTGATGCATGTCGTATGGATCGACGCGCTCGCCTGGTGGGGGCTGCGGTTCATCACCGGGGTTTGCCTCTGCGGGCTCTACATGGTCATGGAAAGCTGGATCAACGAACGCTCCGGCAAGGAGCACCGCGGGCGCATCCTGTCGGTCTATCAGATCGTCAACCTGGGCGCCGTGACCGTCGGTCAATTGCTCCTGAACCTTTACGAGCCGGCCGGGTTCGAACTGTTCGTTGTCGCCTCGGTGCTGGTTTCCGTCGCCCTGGTTCCCGTCGCCCTGACCCGGACGACGGCGCCGCAGCCGCTGCAGCAGGTCCGCATCCGCATCCCCCGCGTGTTCGCGATTTCGCCCGTCGGCGTGATCGCCTGCCTGACCGTGGGGCTGGTGAACGGCGCGGTGTGGACCATCGTTCCCCTGTTCGCGCAGCACGCGTTGCCGTCGATCGCCGAGCTGTCCGTGTTCATGAGCCTGATGATCGTCGGCGGCGCCGTTTTCCAATGGCCGCTCGGGCGCTGGTCGGACCTGGTCGACCGGCGCTGGGTGGTCATCGTCATCTGCGTCGGCGGCGCTGTCAGCGGCCTTGCCCTGATGACGTTCGGCGAGTTCTCGCGCACGGCCATGTTCGCCTTCGCCTTCGTCTACGGCGGCTTCACGTTCTCGCTTTATGCCGTCGCCATCGCCCATGCCAACGACCAGGCCGGGCCCGAGGACTTCGTGGAGACCGCCTCGACGCTGATCCTGGTCTTCTCCATCGGTGCCGTGGCGGGGCCGCTGCTGGCGTCGGGCGTCGTCGAACTGGCGGGTCCGAATTCCTTCTTCGCCTATTCGGCCCTTGTTCACGTCCTGACCGCCGCCTTCGCCTTCTACCGCACGCAACGCCGCGCCGCGTTGCCGGCCGAGGAAAAGGAGGACTTCATCCCGGTGCCGCGCGCCTCGCCGGAGATCGCCAACATCGACCCGCGCGGTCCCGATGCCGACGACGACCCTGTGGACGGCGACGAACCGATGGACGGCGGCGACCGGGCGCCATAAAAGAACGTCTGACATGGCGAAACACAGATCCGCCGCCGGCGATGCCGAGGCCAAGTTCCAGAAGGCCGTCCGGGCCTTCCAGAAGGGCGACTTCCGCCACGCCCAGAAGATCGTCCAGCGCCTGGAGAAGGCGGTCGGGCCGGCGCCCGCGCTCACCCACCTTCGGGGGTTCATCGACCTGGAGCTGGGCAACCTCCCCGCCGCGATCAAGGCGCTCAAAGCCTCCCGCTCGGCCATGCCGACGGACGTCAACGTGGTCAACGCCCTGGGCTCGGCCCTGCGCCGTTCGGGCGATGCGGCGGCGGCCGTGGAACAGTTCCGCCTGGCCGCGGACATGGCGCCAGGGCGCGCCGACATCCTGGCCAACCTGGGCAACGCCCTGGGCGCCGCCGCCGACCGTAACGCGGCGGTCGAGGCCTATATCCGGGCGCTCCAGATAAATCCGGCGATGACCGAGGTCCGCCGCAATCTGGTCACCGATCTTCTGGCCGTGGGTGCCTATGCGCGGGCCGCCGCGGAATTGGGGCGCCTCCTGGCGGAGGACCCGGACGACACCTGGGCGCTCCTTGTCCTGGCCGAAGAGGACGCCGTCAACTTTCGCTATGACGATGCCCGCAGGCGCTACGCGCGGGTGCTGGAACTCGATCCGGGAAACGCCGATGCCCGCCTGGGCTTGGCCGACATGGCGGTTGCGTCGGGGCGGCCGCGCGACGCCGCCCGGGAGTATACGGCGGTGACGCGGAGTCCGGACGGCCCGCCTGGCCCCGCGGCGTCCCGGGTGATGTGCCTGAACTACCTGCCGGAAACCACGCCCCGCGATCTCCGCGCCGCCGGCGCGGAATGGGAGCGGCGATACGCCCTGCGAACGGTCAACGCCCGGCCGCGTTCCGGGCACGGCGACGCCATGCGGGTCGGCGTCCTGTCGGGCAAGCTGGGCTGGCATCCCTGCGGGCAGTTCTTGCTGCCGTTCCTGGCCGAGGTCGATCCCGGGCGCCTTCAGGTCGAATTGTTTGCCAAGGACGTAAAGGCCCATCAGCATGTCGATCTCCTGCGCGCCCGCGCCGCGCGCTGGCACGACGTATCTCACTTGCCGGCGGCGGATACCCTGGACCTTCTCGTGTCGCGCGAGTTGGACGTCCTGATCAGCGCCACCGGTTTCGAGGAAGGCAGCCTGCTGCCCCTGTTCACCGCCCGGCCGGCGCCGGTGCAGGTCGTCGGGTTCGCCCACTTCGGCACCACGGGCCTGTCGTCCATGGACGCCATCCTGGCCGACCGCTTCCACATCCCGCCCGGCGCCGAGGACGGCTACGCCGAACAGGTCGTGAGGCTGCCGGACAGTTACATAACCTACGCTCCGCCTTCATACCTTCCGGACCTTGCGGAGACACGGGCATCGGGCGCTCGACCGCTGACGTTCGGCTGTTTCAATGCCCTGGCCAAGTTGTGCGACGAGACTCTGGCGCTCTGGGCGCGGGTGTTGGACGCGTCGCCCGGCTCGCGCCTGATCCTCAAGGCGGGGCCGCTGGCCGACGAGGCGGTCCGGCGCGACCTCGCCCGGCGGTTCCGAGCGGCGGGCGGCGATCCGGACCGCCTGGACCTGCGGGGCGGGTCGCCGCACGGGCAACTGCTCGACACCTACAACGAGATCGACCTGGCGCTCGATCCTCTGGCCTATTCGGGCGGGCTGACGACGCTGGAATCCCTGTGGATGGGGGTACCCGTGGTGACCCTGCCGGGAGAGACCTTCGCGCGGCGTCATTCCCTCAGCCATCTCAGCGTTTCGGGCCTCGACATGTTCGTTGCGCGGGACGCCGACGATTACCTGCGCATCGCGACGACGTTTCCCGACGTGATGAAGGCCGCGGGTCTGGATCGCGCAGGCGTGCGCGGCGCCATGAAGCGTTCGCCCATCAGCGACGGACGAGCTTATGCGGATGCCTTGGCGGACGCCCTGGAAGGCGCCGCGGCGGGGCGTTGACGGCGATCGGCGCGATTGACCTTCGGCCCGGAAATCCCGATAACGGCACATCCAAATTGTATACAAGGCCCCGACAACGAAGAGCCGGGCCGCACCGACCACGGAGAGGAAACCCATGGCACATATCGCCGCGTCGACCGCGCTCGATCACATCAAGGTCCTTGACCTGACCCGCGTGCGTTCGGGGCCCACCTGCGTCCGCCAGCTCGCCGACTGGGGCGCCGACGTCATCAAGGTCGAACTGCCCGAAAGCATCGAGCCCGACGGCACCCTCGGCGCCAAGCGTCATACGGCCGACTTCCAGAACCTGCAGCGCAACAAGCGCTCCCTGACCCTCAACCTTAAGGAAGAAGAAGGCCGCAGGCTGTTCCTCCGCCTGGTCGAGGGCGCCGACGTGGTGATCGAGAACTTCCGCCCCGACGTGAAGGACAAGCTGGGCATCGGTTACGAGGCCCTGAAGGCCGTCAACCCGCGCATCATCCTGGGCTCCATCTCCGGCTTCGGGCAGGACGGCCCCTATGCCAAGCGCCCCGGCTTCGACCAGATCGCCCAGGGCATGGGCGGCCTGATGTCGATCACCGGGGAACCGGGGCGCGGGCCGATGCGCGTCGGCATTCCCGTGGCCGACCTGACCGGCGGCCTGTTCTGCGCCATGGGCGTGCTGATCGCCCTGATCGAGCGGGAGAAATCCGGCCGGGGCCAATGGGTCCAGTCGTCGCTGCTGCAGGCCATGGCCTTCATGCTGGATTTCCAGGCGGCGCGCTACCTGATGGAAAACCATGTGCCTCAGCAGGCCGGCAACGACCACCCGACCTCCATCCCGACGGGCGTGTTCCCGACCAGCGACGGTCACATCAACATCGCCGCCGCCGGCGAGCGCATCTGGCAGCGCCTGTGCGACGTGCTGGGCACCCCGGAATGGGCCGAGGACGTGCGTTTCAACGGCCCCGAGAAGCGGTCCAGGAACCGTCACGAGCTGAACGCCATGATCGCCGAGAAGACCAAGGACAGGACCAGCGCCGACTGGGTCGACGCCCTCAACGAGGCCGGCGTGCCGACGGGGCCGATCTACGACATGGCCGGGATGTTCGCCGACGAACAGGTCAGGCACCTGGGCATCGCCGCGGAATGCGAAACCGTATGCTTCGGCAAGGCGAAGATGATGGCGCAGCCGATCCGCATGAGCCGCACGGATTCCAAGCTGGCCGTCCATCCGCCGGAAAAAGGCGAGCACACGGACGAAATCCTGAAGGGCCTGGGCCTGACGGACGCGGAACTGGCCGACCTGCGGTCGCGCGAAATCATTTAGGAAGGCGGGAATTTCACCACAGAGGCGGTGAGGCGGTGAGAAGGGTGCTTTCTGGATTCCCGCGTTCGAGGGAATGACGACGAAGGCCGATTCAACCCGTCACCCCCGCGCAGGTGTTGTGTCCCGGGGGGCCAGGTTCCTTTTTTCTTCTCACTGCCTCACCGCCTCTGTGGTTTCTTGTTCCTGATTTGCGCAAATACGTCGTCGCGGACGCCATGCGTCCGCTCGGGATTTGCGACTACTCCGCCGCCTCGGCCTTGGGCCGCACCGGGGTGCGCATGGTCACCCATTCCTCGGCCGCCGTCGGGTGGATGCCGATGGTGGCGTCGAAATGGGCCTTGGTGGCGCCGGCCTTCATGGCGATGCCGAGCGCCTGGGTCATCTCGGCGGCGTCCAGCCCGACCATATGACAGCCGAGCACGCGGCCGGTCTTCCTGTCGACGATCATCTTCATCACGGTATGCTCGTCGCGGCCCGACAGCGTGTACTTCATGGGCCGGAAATGGGACTGGTAGACGTCGATGTCGTAATCCCGGCGGGCCGCCTCCTCGGTCAGGCCCACGGTGCCGACGGGCGGGGTCGAGAACACGGCCGTCGGGATGCCGGCGTAGTCCACCTTGGTCGGCCGGCCGCCGAACAGCGTGTGGGCCACGGCCATGCCCTCGGCCAGCGCCACGGGCGTCAACTGCACCCGGTCGATGACGTCGCCCAGGGCATAGATGCTGTCGACGCTGGTCCGGAAATAGTCGTCGACGACGACGGCGCCGTTGGCGGCGAGGCGCACGCCCGCTTCCTCCAGGCCGATGCCGCGCGAGTTGGGCGCGCGGCCCGTGGCGTACATGACGGTCTCGACCTCCAGGATCTCGTCGTCGTCGAGGCGCAGCGAATAGCCCGCCGCGGTCTTCTCGATCGATTGGACCCTGGTCTCCTGGTGGATGACGACGCCCTTCTTGACCATTTCCTCGTGCAGGGTGTCGCGCACCGCCTGGTCGAACCCGCGCAGGATGTTTTCGGCCCGGATGACGACGTGGGTTTCGGCGCCGAACGCGTTGAAGATGCCCGCGAATTCGACGGCGATGTAGCCGCCGCCGACGATCGCGATGCTGTTCGGCAGGCGGTCCAGGTCGAGCGCCTCGTTCGACGTGATGGCGTGCTCGATGCCCGGAATGTCCGGCAGCGACGGCCAGCCGCCGGTGGCGATCAGGATGTATTTCGCCGTGCGGGTCTTGACGCCGTCGGGGCCCGCAACCTCGACCGTATGGGCGTCGACCACCCGGCCCGTGCCGGTCAGCTCGTCGACCCCGGCGTCGCGCAGCAGGCGATGGTAGACGCCTTCCAGGCGGTCCAGCTCCCTGTTCTTGTTGGCGATCAGGCGCTGCCAGTCGAAGGCCGGCTCGCCGGGCTCCCAGCCGTAGCCGCGCGCATCCTCGAAGTCCTCGGCGAAATGCGCGCCGTAGACCAGAAGCTTCTTGGGCACGCAGCCGCGCATGACGCAGGTTCCGCCGATGCGCAGGTTCTCGACGACCGCCGTCTTCGCGCCGTACTGGGCGGCGGCGAAGCGCGACGCGCGGACGCCGCCGGACCCCCCGCCGATGGTGATCAGGTCGTAATCGTACTGGGGCATGGGGAACTCCTTGGACGTGCGGGGCTGACGGATTGCGGGACGGGGCGGGGCGGGGCGGGAACGGCGCCTCCCATCTAAGCTTGTTCGCCGGCGCGATCAACCGTGACCCGTTTTACGACGGCGCGCGGCCGCCGGAGGCGGGGCAGGGCGATTCGCGATGCCCAGGCCCGAGCCCGTGACGTTCGCGCAACGGCGGCCCGTGCGCGGTCGGATCGGCGCTGAAAACCCCGCGGGAGCCCCTCGTTTCCACCGAAGTCGCATCAATCTGTGGCATTCGTGCAACACTGTTCCGGAAAATCCACGGTTGTTTCTGAATTTGCTTTTGAAACAGGGGCAAGCCGCTAAACTGCCCCGGTCCGGAACAGGATCGCCAACGCGTGATCCTCCCGAGTTTCGAGACAGAGTGGATTTGTAAGAGTGAATCTCATCTTAGGAGCAAACGAATGAACCTCAAAAAGACCCTTATGGTTGGTGCCGCCGGCGCTGCGCTGTTCGCGTTCGCCGCCCCCGTCGCCACCCCGGCCGAAGCCGGCTCGATCAAGAACGGCAATGCGACCGACCTCAAGGTTTACGGCCAGGTCAACCGCAACATGATGTTCTACAACGACGGTGAAGAATCCGGTTACCGCCACCAGGACGGTGACAACGGCTCCACCCGTTTCGGCTTCAAGGCCACCGGCAAGGTCAACGAGTCGGTTTCCGTCGGCGCCACCCTGGAACAGGAAATCCAGTCCAACGATCCGGCCAACATCAACCAGACCACGGAAACCGACACCAACTCTTCCTTCGTCAACCGTCTTGCCAATGTTCACTTCAGCCACAAGCAATTCGGTAAGCTGACGCTGGGCCAGCAGTCGGAAATCTCCGACGGCATGTCCGACGGTCTCGACCTCGGCTACGCCGCCGGCGCCTTCGCCGGCATGGACACCTCGCTGCTGACTGGCGCCATGCTGTTCCGCAACGACACGACCACGGCGGCCCTGTCCGCCACCTCCATCCGCAGCGTGTTCGCCACCCTGGACGGCGGCCGTACGGACCAGATCCAGTACGAAACCCCGTCCTTCAGCGGCTTCCGCGGTCAGATCGGCCTGGAATCCGGCGGTTCCTGGGGCATCGGCGCTCTGTACGACAACAAGTTCGGTGGCGTGCAGGTTCGCGTCCGCGCCTTCTACGAAAACACCTCCGGTGTCGGCACCACCTCCGACCAGTGGCAGTTGGGTGCTTCCGTGAAGCATGACAGCGGCATCTCGCTGACCGGTCTGTACGGCTCGTCCGATCAGGACTCCGGCGATGACCACAAGGTCTATGGCGCCACCGTCGGCTACACGGCGAACATGAACTCGCTGGGCGCCACCGGTATCGGCGTGCACTTCGAAGGCACCCAGGACCTTCGCGCCGACGGCGTCGACGGCCAGGCCTTCGGCTTCGGCGTCAACCAGCAGATCAAGGCTGCCGGCACCAACATCTACGGCAACGTGATGTTCTGGGACGTCGACGTTCCGTCGACCTCCACGCAGATCGACAGCATCGTGACCTTCCTGGTCGGTGCTCAGGTGAAGTTCTAATCGGGGCAGGCGGGGAACCCTGGTTCCCCGCCGCTCGATCGAGCCTGAAATTGGGAAACGGCCGTCCTTCGGGGCGGCCGTTTTTCCTTTTTATCTACTCCACGGTGACGCTTTTCGCCAGGTTGCGCGGCTGGTCCACGTCCGTGCCCTTGATGACCGCCACGTGATAGGCCAGGAGCTGCACCGGAATCGCGTACAGGATCGGCGCCACGAAGGGATCGACGGCCTGCAGGGCCACGGTCGCCTCGGCGCCGTCGGCGAGCGCCGCCACCCCGGCGGCGTCCGAAATGACGATCACCCGGCCGCCGCGCGCCATGACCTCCTGCACGTTCGACGCCGTCTTTTCGAACAGCGGGTCCGTGGGGGCCAGGACGATGACCGGCACCTGTTCGTCGATCAGGGCGATGGGCCCGTGCTTCATCTCGCCGGCGGCGTAGCCCTCGGCATGGATGTAGGAAATCTCCTTCAGCTTCAACGCCCCCTCCAGCGCGATGGGATAGCTGGTGCCGCGCCCCAGGTACAGGACGTCCCGCGCCTCGGCCATGCTCTGGGCGATCTGGCGCAGGCGCCCGTCGTGGTTCAGGATTTCCGCCGCCCGTCCCGGAACCTCGGTCAGCGCCGTCGTCAGGCGCGCCTCCGTGGCCGCGTCGATGGCGCCCCGCCCGCGCGCCACGGCGATGGCCAGGCAGGCCAGCACGGTCAGCTGCGTGGTGAACGCCTTGGTCGAGGCGACGCCGATTTCCGGCCCCGCGTTGGTGTGCAGGACCATGTCCGATTCACGGGCGATGGCGCTCTCCGGCACGTTGACGATCGACAGGATCGCCTGGCCCGCGGCCCGCGCATAGCGCAGCGCCGCCAGGGTGTCGACGGTCTCGCCGGATTGTGAGATGAAGATCGCCGCCCCCGTGCCGTTCATGGGTGGCTCGCGGTAGCGGAACTCGGAGGCGATGTCGACCTCGACGGGAATGCGCGCAAGTTGCTCGAACCAGTATTTCGCCGCCAGGCAGGCATAGTAGGAGGTGCCGCAGGCGACCAGGGTCAGGCGGTCCAGCGCCGCCGGATCGAACGGCAGGTCGGGCATGGTCACCGTGCGCGACGCCGGGTTGATGAAGCTTCGCAGGGTGTCGCCGATGACCTGGGGCTGCTCGTAGATCTCCTTGAGCATGAAGTGCCGGTATTCGCCCTTGCCGATCGCGGCGCCCGACAGCTCGGTGCGGCGCACGGGGCGCTCGGCGGGCCGGTCGTCGGCGTCGAATACGCGCGCCCCGGCCTGGTTCAGGACCACCCGGTCGCCGTCCTCCAGGTACATGATGCGGTCGGTCAGGGGGGCGAGCGCCAGGGCGTCCGAGCCCAGGAACATCTCGCCCTCGCCGAAGCCGACGGCCAGCGGGCTGCCGCGCCGGGCGCCGATCATCAGGTCGTGGTGGCCGGAGAAGATGATGGCGAGCGCGAACGCGCCCTCGAGCCGGCGCAGGACCGCCGCCGTGGCGTCCGCGGGCGCCTTGCCGTCGACGATCTCCTGGGTGATCAGGTGGACGATGACCTCGGTGTCCGTGTCCGACGCCAGGTTGCAGCCCTTGACGGCCAGTTCGGCCCGCAGTTCCTTGTAATTTTCGATGATCCCGTTGTGGACGATGGCGACCCGCTCCGTCGCATGGGGATGGGCGTTGGCCTCGTTGGGCACGCCGTGGGTGGCCCAGCGGGTGTGGCCGATGCCGACGGTGCCGGCGATGGGCTTCTCCTCCAGGCGCCTGGCCAGGTTGGTCAGCTTGCCCTCGGCCCGGCGGCGCTCGATGGAGCCGTTGACCAGGGTGGCGATCCCCGCCGAGTCGTAGCCCCGGTATTCCAGGCGCTTGAGCCCTTCCAACAGGATCGGCGCCGCCTCGTTCCGGCCCAGGATTCCGATGATGCCGCACATTGCCGGTCAGCCTTCCTTGTTCCGGTCCCGCTTTTCCTTGCGCCGCCTGGCGTTGAAGCGGTCGGCCCAGCCGGCGACCTCCTTCTGCTCGGCCCGGGTCACGGCCAGGGCGCCCGCCGCCACGTCCTTGGAGATCGCGCTGCCGGCGCCGACGATGGCGCCGGCGCCCACGGTGACCGGGGCGACCAGCGCCGTGTTGGAGCCGATGAAGGCGCCCGCGCCGATCACGGTCTTCGACTTCACGTGGCCGTCGTAATTGCAGGTGATTGTGCCGGCGCCGATGTTCACGCCCTCGCCGACGTCGCTGTCGCCGACGTAGGACAGGTGGTTGACCTTGGTGCCCTCGCCCAGGGTCGCCGCCTTGATCTCGACGAAGTTGCCGACGTGCACGCCCGCGCCCAGGTCGGCGCCGGGACGCAGGCGGGCGAACGGCCCGATCACCGTGTTCGATGCGATGGACGCCCCCTCGATATGGCAGAACGCCCGGATTTCCACGTTGTCGGCAACGCGCACGCCCGGGCCGAACACCACGTTGGGCCCGATCACGACGTCGCGGCCCAGGTCCGTGTCCCACGAAAGATGCACGGTCGCCGGATCGGTCATGGTGGCGCCGTTCGCCATGGCGCGGGCGCGCAGCCGCCTTTGGGCGATGGCCTCGGCTTCGGCCAGCTCGATCCTTGAGTTGACGCCCAGGACCTCGTCGGCGTCGCCGTTCACCACGGCGGTTGCCGCACCCTCGGCCCGCGCGACGGCGATGATGTCCGTCAGGTAGAACTCGCCCTTGGCGTTGGCGTTGCCGATGCGCGAAAGCCAGTCGAGCGCGCCGGCGCCGTCGATCACCATGACGCCCGAATTGCAGAGCCCGACGGCAAGCTGGTCAGGCGTCGCGTCCTTGGCCTCGACGATGGCGTCCAGCCGCCCCGCGTCGTCCAGGATCAGGCGGCCGTAGGGGCCGGGCTCGGCGGGCTCGAACCCCAGGACCACCACGCCGGGCCGCGGCTCGGCCCGGCGCGCCGCCAACATGGCCCGCAGGGTCCCGGCCGTGATCAGGGGGGTGTCGCCGTAGAGCACCAGAAGATCGTCCGCCGGATGGGCCTCGATGTACGCGCGGGCCGCCAGCACCGCGTGCGCGGTGCCCAGGCGTTCGCGCTGAACCGCCGTCGCGTGGGGGCGGACGGCCTCCGCCAGGGCGCCCATGCCGTCGCCGACGACGACCACCGTGTGGTCGGCGCCGATCTCGTCCAGGGTCGCGAGCACATGGTTGATCATGGGCCGGCCGGCGACCTTGTGCAGAACCTTGGGTGTGGCCGACTTCATGCGGGTGCCCAGTCCGGCGGCCAGGACCACCGCGGTCATCGTCGATTTTCCATCTGCTTGCATGAGGAACGCCGGAGCCTATAGAAGTTGTCTGCGGAAGTTCATGTGGGATCGACGCGGCGCGGCCGAAACATGTGGAGGGTCGGGCCGCAAGGTGCCACAGGATCTTGTGTCATCCAAGTCACAGTTTGTTACGGAATCTTGCACCGGCGGGGGTGAACAAAGGGTTTCCCTGGCAACGTTTCTCTTAAGACACGGTTTCGGCGAGCGGCCCCAAGGCCTTGAAGAGCGGTCCCAAGTGCTTTTCATAGCGCCGCCAGCGTCCGACGCTGGTCCGGTAGATTCCCTGCTGAACCTGGCCCCGGCTGGCGGTCCGAACGGCCCTGCCGGTTGAATGGTGGGCTAGGCAGGAAGGTTCCAGATTGAGGTCAAGATGGGCGAACAGCTTGCGCAGTTCCGCTTCCGGCTCCGCGGTGAGAACTTCGTACCGAAGATCGTACACCCGTCCCGGAAGAACCTCGCGCCAATGGGCCATGAGGCGGTCGTACGCCGCATAGAACCGGCCCAGGTCCGACAGGTCGCATGTCACCAGGTTGCCGCTCTGGAAGTTTTTCTGAAAGGCGGAAAGGCAGGTATCCACGGGATTTCGCCGGCAGTGGACGATGTGCGCGTTCGGCAGCGCCAGATGGATCAAGCCGATATAAAGGAAGTTGCCGAGCATCTTGTCGGCGATCCGGGGACATGACGGCGCGAAGGCCGCCATGGTCCGCCAAGTCAGCTCTCCAAGGTCCGTGAAAAACCCGGTCGGCATGTCCGCCAGGACGCCGTGGTGCCCGACACCGTCCGCGGCTTCCACGCCCCCGGCATGAGATCGCGCGGCCGATGATGCCACGGCAAACAGGTCCATGGTTTCGCCCAGGCAATGGACCTGTGAATGGGCCGCAAGGATCTGGTCGATCAGGGTTGAGCCCGATCGCGGCATGCCGACGATGAAGACCGGGCGGGCGGCCTGGTAACCGCTGCCGGCATGGGCGTCGAAAAGGGCTCGGGTATACCGTTGGGTGATGGTGTCGAATGCGGCGAGCGCATGGTCGATGTCGAACGGGCCCTTGCTGTCCCGGGTTAGCCGGTTCCCTGCCTGGTAATGCCCGAAAGCGGCATCCACGTCGCTCATGGATTCGTAGGCTCGGGCCAGGGCGAACCGCAGTGTGGCGGACTTGGGAGACCGCTTTACACGATCCTGGATTTCCTTGAAGAACGGATCATCCACGTCGAACCGCCGCACGGCGGTCATGGAAAACAGGATGGCGTCCGACCGGTCCCCGGCGTCGATTGCCTGGCTCAGTATAACCCGCGCGCGGTCTCGGTCGCCCTTATCCGCGTACAGTTCCCCCAGCAAGCTCAGTGTTCTCAGGTCCCCGGGACGAGCCGCCAGGGATTTCCTGCAGATGTCGATGGCCTTGTCGGCGCGGCCGAGATTGCGCAACACGCAGGCGTGAAGATAGGCGAATTTCCCATCGCCCGGCCATCTCCGCGCGGCCGTCTCCGCTTCGTCCAGGACCATGACCATGGGGCCACCGGACAGGAAAAGCTGGATCAGGTTGCCGTAGTAATCCGGATTGTCGCCGTCCAGGTCGATTGCCTGCCGATAGGCGTCGGCGGCTTCGAGCGGCCGGGCCTGATGCTCCAGGGCGATCGCCAGCAGATTGTGGGCATTTGCGAGACTCGGAGTCAGACTGACGATCTTTCTGAGGATGCCCTCCGCATCGGCATAGCGTCCGACCTGGATCAGGCCGTAGGCCAAATTCATCGCCAGCTCCGTGTCGTCCGGCGCGGCCGCCTGCGCCCTCTCCAGCCTGGCGACCCCCTGTTTGTGACGCCCGGTCATGCACAGGCCTATGCCCGAGATGTTGAGCGCCGCAGGGTTGCCGGGCAGGCGTCTCAGTACCTTGTCGCACAGCGCGACGGCTTTCTGCGGTTCGCCCGCCGCCATCCGGGTCGTCGCCTGACGGAGAAGGTCGAGAATATGGTGTTCGGTCGGACGCTTTGGTCTTGGTCTGTGCCGGAGCCTTGCCATCGCCACAGGGCCTTCATCCTGGTGTCGGCGGTTGCGGCCACGATAGGATGATGAGGAAGGCCGTGGCCACCGCCGGTCGTGCGTGGCATCCTACATCCAACATTCGAAAAGATCATCCTTCCATGACCCTTTCCTCACAACGGATTCCCGATGCTGTCGTATTCGATCTCGACGGCACGCTGATCGACAGCGTGCCGGACATCCGGGCGGCGCTGAACTGGCTTCTCGCCCGCGTCGGCCGCCGCGAGGTCTCCCGCGACGAGGTCGTGGGCATGGTCGGCGACGGCGTGCCCATGCTGGTTGAACGTGGACTCGTGGCCACCGGCGGCATCCCCGCCGGGGGGCTGGAAGCCCCGATTCGGGACTTCACGGCCCATTACGAGGCGAACGCCGCCCACCTGACCCGGCCCTTTCCCGGCGTCACGGCGGCGCTTCAGGCCCTCACGGACGCGGGCTGCCGCCTGGGCGTGTGCACCAACAAGCCCGCGGGGGCGACGGCCGAGATCCTGGAGGCCCTGGCCCTCGCGCCCTTCTTCGCCGCCGTCGCCGGCGGCGACACGGTGCCGGGCGTGCGCAAACCCGACCCCCGGCACCTGATGCACGTGCTGGACGCCCTCGGCGCGGTGCCGCAGGAGGCGGTCATGGTCGGCGACAGCCACAACGACGTGAATGTGGCGAAGGCGGCCGGCGTGCCGACGGTGGCGGTGACCTTCGGCTATGCTCACGGGCCGGTGGAAGACCTCGGGGCGGATGCGCTGATCGGCCATTTCGACGAACTGGTTCCGGCGCTTCTCCGCCTTTCCCGGTAGGGTGGGGTCAACCGGCGGCCGGTTCGAGATCGAAGGCGATGGATACCCGCTTCTCGTCGCTCGAGGTGACGGGGATGGTCTGATGCCCGAAATAGGACGGGAACAGGACCATCAACCCTTCCTCGGGCCGCACCAGATGCACCGGCGGATCGCCCCGGTCGCCGATCAGGTGGAAGGCGCGGCCGAACTCGATCCAGCCCTCGACGTTGTTGGTGCGCCCCTGGGCCGCCCCCTTCATGGAGGCCGGAAGTGCCGGGTAATAGACCCCCGACAGCCAGGCCGGCGGGTGGAAGTGGACGAGCTGGCGGCCCTCGCGGTCGTAGACCGTGCCCCAGCAGCTGACGTCCAGCGCCTTCGGCGGGTCGGCCAGGAAGGGATGGTCCGGGTCGCGCGGGTGCCGGGCCACATAGTCGCGGGCCATGGCCAGGATCATCTTCTTCAACTCCAGGGCCGGGCCGTGTTCCGTGCCGTCGAACAGTTCCAGCGTTCCGCGCCCGTGTTCGACCGAGCGGTTCAGCTTGGAATAGGCGAGGCTGGGATGGTTCAGAAGATAGGCCACCAGGTCCTTGTTGAAGGCCGCCAGGGACTGATAGCCGGCGGGGGCGCCGTGGGTCCGTGTCATGATCAGGCGCTCGAAGTCCAGCAGGTGCCGCGCCTCGGCCGCGCGGCCCAGGTCGTTCAGCGCCGCCGACTTCATGGCCAGGGACGGCGTGGGGTGGACGCCCGCGGCGAGCGCCCGCTCGGCGGCCGCGATGGCCTGTTCCGGTTCGCCCGCACGCATCCAGGCGAACGCCATCTGGCCGTGAAGGTCGTGGGCGCTCGGGTGCCGCTTGAGGAACCGGTCCGTCAATGCCTGGGCGTCGGCGGCCCGGCCCACGGCGCCGTAGGCGTAGACCAGCTCGTTCACCGACTTGGCGTCGTCGGGATTGAGGGCGAGGGCGCGCTCGAGCGGGGCGATGGCCTTGTCGTACTCCGCCGACCGTCCGTGCAGCAGGCCGATGTTGGCGAACGCGCGCTGGTGCCGGGGGTTCAACTCGGCCGCGCGCCCGAACATGGCGATGGCGTCGGCGAAGCTGCGGGCGTTCATGTGCACGGTGCCCAGATTGAAGAAGTCCTCGGGATCCCGGCTGCCCAGTTCGATCGCCGTTTCATAGGCGGCGCGGGCACTCTCGCCGTCGCCCAGAAGCTGATAGGCGATGCCCAGGCTGCCGTAGACGGGGGGCGCATCCGGCGCCAGCTCGGCGGCGCGGCCCAGATCCTCCGCCCCGCCCGCCGGATCGCCCAGGATGATCCGCGTGCGGCCCAGCTCGAAGGCGAGATTGGCATCCGCCGGCGCGCGCGTCCGCGCGTCGCTCAGCACCTGGACCGCCGCGGCGCCGTCGCCGGCCTCCAGCAGCATCTTCGACAGGGTCACCGAGCAGGGGGCGAAGGCCGGATAGGCCGCCAGCGCCCGGCGCAACAGCCCGATGGCGAGCGTGGCCTTGCCCTGGTTGTGGCGCACCAGGCCCAGGCAGTAGAGCGCCTCCGGGTGGTCGGGCACGGCTTTCAGGGCGGCCTCGGCGTCCTGTTCGGCGCGCGCCAGGTCGCCGGCGCGGAATGCCTGGGCGGCGCGGTCGATCAGGCGGGCGACGTCGTCTTCGGTCTTCGGGTTCAAGCGGCCTCTCCTGGTTGGCGGGCGGGTCGTGGCGTCGGGCCCGGGCGGCGCGGGCGCGGGGCAAAGACTGCCACAGCCTCCCCCCGGCGTCCATGCCGCCCGCCCCCGGCATCAAGGGGCGGACCAGGGGCCCCGCACGACAGCCCCTGCTTGACAGCTTCGGGGGCCGCCCCTTATATGATCGCGCCTTGCCCCCGAAACATCGACCGGGGCGCCGAACAAGGGCGCGTAGCTCAGCGGGAGAGCACTGTCTTCACACGGCAGGGGTCGCTGGTTCAATCCCAGCCGCGCCCACCATTCCTTTTCGAGTATTGCGGGAACTGGCGGCCGAGCGCGGCCCCGGCCCTACCTGAACGTCTTGGCGAGCGCGGGGAAGAGGCCGAGCAGGTCGGCGAGGGAGCGCTCGCGGCCGGTGTCGATCCTGGCCGTCGCCGTCATGCCCGCGCGCAGCGGCGGCGCGTCGGCCATGGGCTTCAGGCGCAGGCGCACGGGCAGGCGCTGCACCACCTTGACCCAGTTGCCCGACGCGTTCTGCGGCGGCAGGATCGCGAACTCGGCGCCGGTGGCGGGCGAGATGCTCTCGACCTCGGCCTGCCAGGTCACGTCGGGATAGATGTCGAGCACCACCGTCGCCTTCTGGCCCACCCGCACATGGGTCAGTTCCGTTTCCTTGAAGTTGGCGTCGACCCAGGGCGGCGTGTCGGTGACGATGGCGAACAGCGGCTCCGCCGTCTTGATCTGTTCGCCCGCGACCAGCGGCACGGTCACCACGGTGCCGTCGGCGGGGGCGCGCAGGGTCGTGCGCTGAAGGTCGAGCCTGGCCTGGTCCAGCGCCGCCATCCTGGTGCGCACCACGGGGTGGTCGTCCACCGGCTGGTCCGGATCGCTGCCCAGCGAGGCCTGGATGCGCCGGATCTTCTGGCGCGCCATGGTGACGCGGTCGTCCGCCGCGTTGGCGTCGTTCTCCATCTCGTCGAACCGCGCGTGGGAGGTCACGCCGCGCTTGACCAGCTCGCGCTCGCGGTCGAACCGCTTGCGGAAATAGACCGCGCGGTCCTGGGCGTCGCGCAGTTCGACCCGCGCTTCCTTCAGCGTCGCCGCCAGGGTCTCGACCTCGCGCCGGGCGGCGTCCAGTTCCGCCTGGGCGCGCGCCACGGCCAACTTGAAGGGTTCGGGATCGATGCGGACCAGCACGTCGCCCTCGGCGACGGCCATGTGGGCCTTGGCGCGCACCTCGACGGCGCGGCCCGAGACCTCGGCCGCCAGCTTGGCGATGTCGGTCTTCACATAGGCGTTCTCGGTCGACACATAGCGCGCGCCGTGCAGCCAGTAGCCCACGCCGACGGCGATCGCGACGAGCGGCACCAGGCCCAGCAGCAACGCGCGGCGCAGCTTCGGCCGTCGGGGCCGCGCCAGGGTCCCGGGCGTGGACATGGAGACGGGGGTCTGTTCGTTAGGCATTCTTTTTCGTGAGTTCCTTGGAGTCGATGGGTTCCGCCGCGCCGGCCATTTCCTGCAGGCGCTGCTTCACCGTCAGAAGCAGGTTGGTCAGGGTTTCCCGTTCCTTGCCGGTAAGCCCGGAAAGCTCCTCGGCCACCATGGCCTCGGCGATCGGGGATATCTCGCGATGGATCTTGCGGCCCAGTTCCGTGAGGTAGATGCGCTTGACCCGGCGGTCGGTGTCGTCCGGCCGGCGTTCCAGCCAGCCGAACTCCTCCAGCTTGTCGATCAGGCGCCCGGCCGACGCGCGTTCGATCTCCAGCGTCTCGGCCAGGTCGCGCTGGCTGATGCCCGGCTGGTCGCAGACCCGGCGCAGCACGAGCCACTGCGTGCGCGTGAAGCCCATGTTGCGCACGCGGCGGTCGAACACCGTGCGCTGCAGGCGCGCGGCCTCGACGATCAGGAAGGCCAGGTAACGCCCTTCGGAAAGGGGCATGGGATCCATCTTGTTCATAGGGTTTGCGCCGCCGAAATTTGTAAGTATTATTACTATTGCCTTCCTTACAGTCAATAAGGTTACGAAATCCCGTGGCTACCGCCGCCGCTTCCGCCGCCTTGCCGCACCGCCCGGAACTGACCCCGGCGCGGCGATACGTGATCCTCGCCATGGTGGTGCTCAGCGTCACCCTCTACTCCACCTCGATCCTCATCGTCGCCGCCGTGTTGCCGCAGCTTCAGGGCGCGATGTCGGCGACACCGGACGAGATCTCGTGGACCGTGACGTTCAACATCCTGGCGACGGCGGTGATCACGCCGCTGACCGGGTGGCTGGCGGGTCGGTTCGGGCGGCGCAACCTGCTGGGCGGCAGCGTCGCCCTGTTCGCCGTCGCGTCCTATTTCTGCGGCGCCGCGACCTCGCTGGAAGGCCTGATCTTCTGGCGCATCGTGCAGGGCGCGGCCGGCGCGCCCCTGCCGCCCATGGGGCAGACGGTGGTGCTCGACATCTTTCCCAAGCACCAGCACGGCATGGTCGTCGGGCTCTACGGCATCGGCGTCGTCATGGGCGCCTTCATCGGCCCCATGGTCGGCGGCGTGCTGGCCGAGGCCTATACCTGGCGCTACGCCTTCTACCTCATCGTGCCGGCGGCGATGGCGGCCTCCGTCGGCGTGTTCGTCGCCCTGCCGCGCATGCACAGGGCGGGCAAGGTGAAGCTGGAATGGACCGGCTTCATCCTCGTCTCCGTCGCCATCGCGGGCATTCAACTGGCGCTGTCGCGCGGCCAGCGCCTCGACTGGTTCCAGTCGCCGGAGATCGTCGTCGAGGTGTTCGCCGCCGCGCTCGCCTTCTACATGTTCGTGACGCACAGCCTGACCCACGACAAGCCGTTCCTCAACCTGCGCCTGCTGCTCAACCGCAACTACGCCATCGGCCTCGTGCTCGTCACCATCTACGGCATGCTCAACTTCACGCCCATGGTGATCCTGCCGGGGCTGTTGCGCGAACACATGGGCATGCCGGATTCGCTGATCGGCTATGTCGTCGGCTCGCGCGGCATCGGCGCCATGGCGGGCTTCTTCGTGTCCAGCTTCATCGGCCAGAAGTTCCCCAGGAAGACCATCCTGTTCGGCTTCCTGTGCCAGGTGACCGTGGGTGTCTGGCTGATGTCGACCAGCCTCGACACCACGCCCTTCGAATTCGGCCTCAACGGCGTGCTGCAGGGCTTCGCCGGGGGCGTGATCTGGGTGCCGCTGACGGTGGTCGCCTTCTCGACGCTGGACTCCAAGGACCTGGACGAGACGACCTCGGTCTTTCACCTTTTGCGCAACATCGGCTCCAGCTTCTTCATTTCCATGAGCGTGACCGAGATCGTGCGGTCCGCCGCCATGAACTACGAGCATCTGACGGAACGCATCTCGCCCTTCAACCCGGTACTCAAGCTGCCCTGGGCAATGGGCGGATGGGACGTGGAAACGGCGCAGGGTCTCGCCCGCCTGTCGCGCGAGATGGTCCACCAGGCGTCCATGGTCAGCTACCTGAACGCCTACGGCATGTTCGCCGTCGCCTCCGCCGCGGCGATCCCGCTGATCCTGCTGATCGCCCAGCCGGGCCTCAGGGACGCGCCGTCGCGGTCGTGACCGCCGCGCCTCAGCCGCGCGCCGGCGGCGTCTCCAGGTTGACCGTCACGTTCTTGCGCTGGGTGAAGCTTTCGAGCATGCCCTCAAGCGAGAACTCGCGGCCCATGCCGCTCTGCTTGTAACCGCCGTAGGACTGCCCCGGCACCTGGCCGACCCCCTGGTTGACCTGAACCCAGCCCGATTCGACGGCGTGCGCCGTGCGCAGGCCCTGACCGATGTCGCGCGTCCAGACATAGGCGGCCAGGCCGTAGTGGCTGTCGTTGGCCATGCGGATCGCGTCGTCCAGGTCGGTCCAGCGGATCGCCACCAGAACCGGGCCGAAGATCTCCTCGCGCGCCAGGCGCCAGTCGTTGGCGGCGTCGGCGAACAGGGTCGGCAGGGCGAAGTAGCCTTCGCTCAGCGGCCCCGTCTCGGGCGGCAGGCCGCCCATGACCAGGCGCGCGTCCGCGCGTTTCAGGCCTTCCTCGACGTAGCCGCAGACCTTGCGGAACTGCTTCTCGTTGATGATGGTGCCGACGTCCGTGGCCTCGTCCAGCGGGTCGCCCAGCTTCAGCTTGGCGGTCTTCGCGACCAGCTTGTCGAGGAAGGAATCGAAGATGTCCGCATGCAGGAACAGGCGAGAGCCCGCCGTGCACGACTGACTCTGCCGGGTGAACCGCATGGCGGCGATGATGCCGTCGGCGACCCAGTCCTCGTCGGCGTCGGGGAACACGATGGACGGGCTCTTGCCGCCCAGCTCCAGCGACACCGGCACGATGCGTTCGGCCGCCGCGCGCATCATGATCCTGCCGACCTCGGTCGAGCCCGTGAACGACAGCTTGGCGACGCCGGGATGGTTGGCAAGCGGCCCGCCGCATTCGGCGCCGTAGCCGGTCAGCACGTTGAGCACGCCCTTGGGCAGGTGTTCCTGACAGATGTCGGCCATCAGCAGCACGCCCAAGGGGGCGTCCTCCGCCGCCTTCAGGACCATGGTATTCCCGGCGACCAGCGCCGCCGCGATCTTCAGCGCCCCCAGCAGGACTGGGGCGTTCCACGGAATGACCGCGCCGACCACGCCCAGGGGCTCCCGCCGGGTGTAGTTCAGCACCTTCTCGCCCAGCGGCACGGTCTCGCCCTTCAGTTCGCCGCCGAGCCCGCCGTAGTAGCGGAAGATGTCGGCGGAGATCATGGCTTCGGGCCGTGCCTGGGTGCGCAGCGCGTTGCCGGTCTCCAGCGCGATGGTGCGGGCCATCTCCTCGGCCCGCGCCTCCATGGCGTCGGCGATGCGCAGCAGCGCCCGCCCGCGCTCGCGCGGCGCCGTGCGCGCCCAGCCGGGAAACGCCTTGGCGGCGGCGGCCACGGCCGCGTCCACGTCGGCGGCGTCGCCGCGCGGCACCTCGGTGATCGTCCGGCGGTTGGCGGGGTTCTCCACGGCGATGCGTTCGCCCGAGGCGCCGTCCACCCAGGCGCCGTCGATCAGCATGCCCTTCGGTTCGTAATGCCCTGCCGGGGCGGGTTTCTCCAATGCGGCGGTCGTCATGGTGGTCGTCTCCTGTCCCTGGTGGCCGGCCGGCCCTGCTGCGGCCGGGTTTGCGACAGGGTATAACATAGGTCCGCCCTCCCGCCAGGGGCCCCGCCGGGATTTCCCCTGGCCCGAACCGATCCGGACCCGCCGCGCCATGCCCAAACCCGCCCCACCCGTGATTGTCTGGTTTCGCCGCGACCTGCGTCTGGCGGACAACCCGGCCGTGGCCCGCGCGGCAGCGGCGGGCGGGCCGGTCATCCCCCTGTTCATCCTGGACGAGGGCAGGCCGGGCCCGCGCCCGCCGGGGGCGGCGTCCCGATGGTGGCTGCATCATTCCCTGAAATCCCTGGCGGCGGACCTGGAAAATCTGGGCGCGCGGCTGATCCTGCGCCGGGGGGCGGCAAGCAAGGTGCTCGACGCCCTGATCGCCGAGACGGGAGCGGGCGCCGTCCTGTGGAACCGGTGCCATGACAAGGGTTCGACCGAGCGCGACGCGGCCATCGCGCGGGACCTGCAGGCGCGCGGCATCCGCACCGAATGCCTCGACGCCTCCCTGCTGTTCGACCCCCGGGAAATCCGCACCAAGGCGGGCGGGTGGTTCAAGGTCTACTCCCCGTTCTGGGATGCCTGCGGCGCGGCGGGCGACCCGCCGCCGCCCGTACCGGCGCCCGACACCCTGGCGGCCCCCGCTGTCCGGCCCGGAAGCGACGCCCTCGATGACTTGACGCTGACGCCCAGGTCTCCCGACTGGGCGGCCGGATTCTCTGACCTTTGGACGCCCGGCGCGGCGGGGGCGGCGGCGCGGCTCGCCCGGTTTCTTGACGGGCCGGTCGCGGATTACGCGGACCGCCGGGACTTTCCCGGAATGCCTGCGATCTCGGGGCTGTCGCCGCATCTCGCCTGGGGCGACATCGGCCCGCGTCAGGTCCGGCATGCCGTCATGGAGCGGGCGGCGGCGGGCGAAGGCCGGGAGAAGTTCCTCAAGGAACTGGCGTGGCGGGAATTCGCCCATCACGTGATGTTCCATTTCCCGGACCTCACCGATACGCCGATGGACGCAAAGTTCCGGGCATTCCCCTGGGAGCCGGACGACCGCCTGTTGACGGCCTGGCAACGTGGCCGGACCGGCTATCCCATCGTCGACGCCGGGATGCGCGAACTCTGGGCCACGGGCACCATGCACAATCGGGTGCGCATGGTCGCGGCCTCGTTCCTGGTCAAGCATCTGTTGCAGCCCTGGCAGGCGGGCGAGGCCTGGTTCTGGGACACGCTGCTTGACGCGGATCCCGCGTCGAACCCTTTCAACTGGCAATGGGTCGCCGGTTGCGGCGCCGACGCTGCGCCCTATTTCCGCATCTTCAATCCGGTGCTGCAGGGCGGGAAGTTCGATGGGGATGGGACCTACGTGCGCCGCTGGGTGTCGGAGGTCGCGGCCCTGCCCAAGAAATACCTCCATGCGCCTTGGACCGCCCCCCAGGATGTCCTGGTCGATGCGGGCGTGACGCTCGGCCGCGACTATCCCGAACCCGTCGTCGAGCACAAATGGGCGCGGGACCGGGCGCTGGCGGCCTTCAAGTCGTTGAGGCGGGATTAGCGGGGTTTCTGCATCACCAAGGTCCGCCAACCGTTGACGGTGACATGGCGGACGAGTTTCAGGCCCTGGCGGCGGTGGGCGGTGATGACCAGTCGGGCGTCGCGGGTCACCAGGCCCGACAGGATGCACACGCCGCCGGGCGCCAGGTGGTGCGCCAGGTCGCGCGACAGCCTGCGGATCGGCCGGGCCAGGATGTTTTCCACGATCAGGCCGTAAGGGGCGGCCTGGCGCACGATGGGGGACCGATAGCCGGATGCGGTGACCGCGGTGAGCAGATGTCCGACGCCGTTGCGGTCGGCATTCAGGGCCGTGACCCGCACGGCCTCGGCGTCGATGTCCGTGGCGACCACGGGAACGCGCCACAGCTTGGCGGCGGCGATGGCCAGGATGCCGGAGCCGCAGCCGACATCGAGCACGCGGGCCGGGCGGTGGTTTCGCGCCAGGTCGTCGAGGCAGGTCAGGCAGCCCGCGGTCGACCCGTGCTCGCCCGAGCCGAAGGCCGTGCCCGCGTCCAGCATCAGCGGGATCAGTCCGACCGGCACCGCCCCGTCATGGTGGGAGCCGTGGATGAAGAAGCGGCCGAGCGTCAGCGGCGGAAATGCGAAGATGTTTTCCTTCAGCCAGTCGCGCGGAGGGATCAGGTCGATCACCGGCTCGGGCGCGCCGCCGCCCGGGAAGGCCGCGTTCAACGCCGCCTTCAACAGGGCCCGGTCCGGCTCGTCCACGGCGATGCCCTCGACGCGCCAAGGCCCGCCGTCCGCGTCGCCGAAGGCGGACACGCTTTCGCACAACGGGTCCAGGCAGGCCTCCAGAAACGGCACGTCGCGGGCCTCCGTGCGGAAGGAAATGGACCACAGGAAACGCAGGGCAGGGCCGGTCACGACACGCTTTCCACGAAACTGCCCATGACCTTCTTGGTCCCGGCCTTCTCGAAATCGATCTCCAGCTTGTCGCCGTCCTTGGCGGTGATGCGGCCATAGCCGAACTTCTGGTGGAACACGCGG
>Ga0210038_1000320_pt1 | contig 32179 bp, 28 predicted proteins | sample CryGeyCG2114_020_FD_183970 | JGI IMG/M metagenome (GOLD analysis project Ga0210038, IMG submission 183970) | Groundwater microbial communities from aquifer - Crystal Geyser CG15_big_fil_post_rev_8/21/14_0.20 (SPAdes) (version 2) | ecosystem: Environmental > Aquatic > Deep subsurface >... | reverse complement strand
TTTATCGGTAAGCGCTATCAGAAAAGGCAGGAAATTTGCTAGGCCATTGAAAAATAAGGCGGGTTCGGCCTTGTCATTGGAGTACAAAAAATGTCTTTAAATCAATTGCTTGCACCTTAACTTAATGGCATTGGGTAACGTCCCCTTTTCCTGTCCCCTTTTCCTTTTCTCTCCAAATTTCATTTCATTTCAACCACCTAAACCAGTTGATAATTCAACAAACTCACTGTAACCTTACTAAATCTATTGTTTTTTGTAGGTTCTTTCGCTTTGATCATTATTGCGTTCGTCTCAAGGGATCTCTTCTTGAAACTCGATTAAATAAATTTGATGAAAAAACAATATTAACGATTTGAGACTGTATGAAACGACACTTGACCACCAATAAACCACTGACGATTATGGGGCTTTCCATGACCCTAATGCTGATGCTCGTGGCAATATTCGGCTATACGGCACTCCATCAAGCCAAACAGATTGAACAAAGATTCCATGATTTTTTTCAACATCCCTTTACGGTCAGTAATGCGGCTGGCCAACTTAGATATGCCATTACAAAAAGTCAACTGAATTTAACCCATCAACTTCAAACCCAAAAACCCAGTCAGCACGATAGCTATCACCAGCATGTCGAAGCCTTAAATGCAGACATCGACCGTCAGCTAGAAATCATACAGGCGAAATTTTTAGGGGATATGGATAAGATTTACCAACTGGAGCAATTGCTTGAGAAATGGCAAACAAACGAGATGCAAATCCACTTATTGATTACCAACCATGAGCCTGCAAAAGCCAAACACCTATTTCAAAGTAAAATGATACTGCTCAATGAGCAAATCAATCTGCTCACCAACTATGTATTGGGCTTTGCACTGAACAAGGCAAAGCAGTATGAAGCGGAGGCAATGGAGTCGAGTAAACAATCAACCCTATTATTAACGCAAGCGATTATTTTAACACTAGCAGTCATTATGACTATTTTGGGGTATTTGATTTGGTACTTATATCAATATAGCGAGAGAGTCGAAACCCGTGCCCTAACGGATACATTAACGGGGTTATTTAATCGTGCTTATTTAGAAGCCGAGTTACTACGCCAACTTGAACTAGACGACAAATCTGATCCCAGTGTTTATACCATGCAAATCATTGATGTGGACTATTTTAAGCAGATAAATGATTCTTATGGGCACAATATAGGTGACCAAGTGCTGGTGACGTTAGCCAAAGAACTAAAACAACATTTTCGCAAAGACGACATTATTGTGCGCTGGGGGGGAGACGAGTTTGTGTTGGTTTTGCCAAAGACAACCGAAATAGAAGCCTTGAAGATTGCAGAAGATTTTAGGGTGTCCCTGGAAACACTGCCCATTAAAACAGATAAAGGCGTCGTTCACTTTACGGTCACTATTGGCTTAAGCGAATTTTTATTGTCCGAACCCATAAAGCAAGTATTTGAAAGAAGTGATGCGGCGCTCTATCAAGCCAAACAAAAAGGGCGAAATTGCGTCGTGCCCTATATGTCACTGAATAACCCTAGTGGAAACTAAGACTTTTTCACAATCATTGTATTATTTTTAGCAAAATGCCTATTCTCAAAGAACAGTCAAATCTCATCTTCGCTTTAATATTAATTACATAGAAATGCAAATCCAACCAGGCCTGGGCATTTTTAAACCGTTTCAAAATCAATCGAGTCTGACCCTATTGATTTCTTTAGACTTCCGAATCCTTTTAGGCACATTAAATCTTTTCTTTTGTAATGCTTCCCACTCTTCTTGAGGAGTCAAACCTTGGCTTTCGGGAAACAGATCCACAAACCCTTTTAACACCTCAAGTGAGGTCATGATTTTTACCAGGTTCTCAGTTGCTACAGACTTCCCTGACTCAAGTCTTTTGACAAGAGATAGGCTTACCCCCGCATGACTGGCCAACTCTTCTTGAGTAGCCCTTTTTTGAATGCGCTTCTGTTTCAACCCTTTTCCTATCGACTCTAAGGCCTGAGCTGGGGTCATACTGTTACCAAGTATGTATTTGCCACCGAGTTTACTATTCATAATCCCCTCTAATATCGCCTATTTTAGATATTTAAGTAGAAAGCCCTTTTAAAGCATCAATGCCTAAGCTTTGTCTGGCATGATCTATATCATCCTTAATACTCAGCTGCTGAATGGGTTTTACATTTGCTTGTTTTGATAACACCACCCATTCATTACTAACCGTATTTGATATGAATTCGATGATATCCATTTTTTCAGCATCGCTTAATTCCAAGTTACTTGATTCCTGAATTAAGTCATCTATCGAGATGTCGATACCCTTTCCATTAATCAAGAGTGCCCTTTCTTTTGTCCAGGAATCGCTTGCCTTACCAAAGCTGTGGGTTAAATCATAAGCTGGCGCCAAAGACCAGCGACCATCCTTGCTCATTATGAATGAAAAGTTTTTTGTATGGTCGTCATGGTTAACGGCAACGACATTAAAGACCATTCTTTTAAATGCCTCCACCTGCGAACTATGCCCCATATTTAAATTCACAACCACAGCAAAGTAATCTGAATAACTGCCAATTTGCGACTGATCGTAATCAATGCCTGTTAAGCCACAGAGCGTTTGAACATGGATTTTTTCATTACCATCTCTATCAAATCTTGCGGTTAAAAAATGCTCATGCGCCCCATCTTTCAGTAACCGGCACGCTTCCATTTCAATACCGCATTCTTTCGCCATTAAGTAATAAGCATACTCAATATTGGTATAACCCAATGGCTCAGTTTCTTTGGCATATTTATCAATACCATCAAACTTAATCAAAAAGTGCTTAAACCCCTCCGGGATGGTTCCATTACCAGCGACGACATCCTGAGTCTCTTCATTTAACCCAATCAGTGCCTTAGGCCGGGCACCCCCAGCAGAAGACCCAATTTGAATAAAACTGGATGACACCGACTCAATATCCCCTTTAAGGGCATTCCGAGCACTGGATACAATATTTCTTAATTCAAGCATTTGCGAAACAGCAGGTGAATCATTCTCTAAAGGCTCAAACTCTAATGCACCAATTGCTTTATTGCCAACATAGGAAAGTCTATTGATCGCAGTGATAGAACTGGCTGAAACCCCCTTTTTGGCAAAATATGAATCAATGACTGAATTACCAAATCGGTCAGGGAGTGCATCAGCAATAAAATGGGGAAGCCCTTTAAAGGTAGGGTCACGTCTATTGGTAAACTTAAATACCCCCTCATCCAGAGGAAGCAATAATGGAGACAGCGCTATACCTGCTTTTAAAAACTCATCATCATAGTTAAATTCAACAACTCGACCGTTATCTCTTAAATACCCGACATTTTGACCAAATATCTTCACTAATATCATCGCTGAATACGCTTATTTAAACTGAATAACGATACCTTATACTAATTCACCACAAAGTCAACTATAAAGTGTCACATTAAAGCTTTTATAGCGTATTTATGGTTAAAAAAGCTCTAATATAAACCTTATGAAAAAAGAAGACGCTACCCTTTTTCTATTCTTCTTTCTTTGGCCTGCCAACAGGCCTAAATGTCAGGGATCGATTTGATAACCGTTCCAATCTTTCAACAAACGAGTTTGAACCGCAGGGCAAACCTTTTTCAATATTTCGTCTTAAATTATCAATATGTTCCGCCGAGATTGTTGCATCCAAATAGCTTGGCCAGTCTTGTGAATTGGCAGGATTATACTCTGGTGGAAGCGCGGCCAACAATTCTGACTCCAAAATCCCTGAATGTGCTCGCGCGCTTGACCAAGGAAAATCACAAGCATGAGTGACCATTTTTGCTCTAACCGGGTTTTGCTCTACATATCGAATCGCCGAATGTGTGTAGGCTTCATCCAATGCGGACGAGAAAAACCGTCCTTGCCACAAATGCCCTTTCCAACCTTTCTTTTTATTTATATATTGAGCATAACGCATGTGCAACGGCTTTAGCACTTTCTGCAACCCATCTGAATCAGAAGGCCTAAGAATCAAGTGGATGTGGTTTGTCATCAAGCAATACGCCCACACTTCAACGTCATACTTTTGGCAATATTCATTCAGCAAGGCCAAATAAAACTCACGATCCTCATCGCAAAAAAACACATCTTCACGACGATTCCCACGCTGGGTAATGTGGTATGGAATATCAGGAATGACAACTCTGGCTAATCTAGGCATATTTTATGCTAACACAAAATTAATGGGTAGCGTCCCCTTTTCTCTCAGCAGCGCCCACCTGTGCTAAGTGCGGAATATTCAAATATATCAGGTTTGCCATTCGACGAATATCGTCATCTATAGGTCTTACAGCTAACACCTCTAAAAACCTTTGATATTCAGCGATAACGCTGGCCATATTACTTCCTTATAGTTCTAATATTAGTTTTCAACTGCAGATGCTAGCGAAGGCACATAACGGGCTGCGGATAAGCGGCATGTCCGTTGAAAATTTATTTTCATAAGGTCTGTCCGCTTCATTCGCTTGTTAGTCCTGCGCTTGCGCGGGACACAAGCGGATGGCAATCCGCAGCCCGTTAGTTCCGACGCGCAAGCGTCGGAACTAACTATAATTAGACATCCTAAACTCGTTATATTCAGTATATTAACGACTTATAACAATGCCGTTTTATGTTTTAATTTAGTAAAGAATTCAAACTAACTTGATGTTTTTATATACTTTACTGTTTTCATAAGGTTATTTAGAAGTCATAAAGCGTGGCTAATAAACTTCGTCTTTGGGTTTAGTGCGTCAGCTTATTAAAGTTAAGCATTATTCTATACGAACTGCAAAGTCACACTGTTGCCATACATAATAGAACATTCCAACCAGGCCTGGGCATTTTTATTAATTCACTTGGTTTTCAGGCAATAAAAAAGCGGTCATTTAGACCGCTTTTAAGTTAGTGCAATCTGTGCTGTTTAAAACAAGTGGCTGTAACGCTCGATTTCCCAGGCTGAGATGGTTTGATGATAGGCATCCCATTCTGCGGTTTTGTATTTGATGAATTCATCGCTGAGTCCTTTGCCAAGGGTTTTTTCGACAAACGGATCGGCTTTGAAGGCTTCAATCGCTTCTTGTAGATTTTTTGGCAAAAACTCAATGCCTCTGGCTTCGCGCTCGGCTTCGGTTAAATCGTACAAATTATCTTCTTGAGGATGGCCGGGATCGAGTTTTTCCCGAATGCCTTCTAGTCCTGCGGCCAATACCAAAGTGGCGGCCAAATAGGGGTTGACCGAGCCATCGGCATTGCGGGATTCAAAGCGCCCGCCGCCCATCGGTACGCGCACGGAGTTGGTTCGGTTGTTTGAACCAAAGGAATTAAAGACCGGTGCCCAAGAAAAGGTGGCCATATCGCCCTGTCGAACCAACCGCTTGTAGCTGTTGACGGTGGGCGAAAATACGGCACAGAGTGCCGGGCCATGTTTTAACACGCCGGCAATAAAGTGATAACCGATTTCAGTCAGCCCCAAGCCTCGTGGGTCGTCTTTTGGATCACATTTAAAGACGTTTTCACCGGTTTCTTTATCGAATAGCGACATATTGAAATGGGCGCCATTACCGGTTTTATCGGCAAAGGGTTTGGGCATAAAGGTCGCTAACAACCCTTCTTCCGCCGCATAGTGTTTTGCCATATAGCGAAAAAAGATAAACCGATCACACATGGTCAGTGCGTCGCTATATTGAAAATCAAATTCATATTGACCATTGGCATCTTCGTGGTCGAGTGAATATAAATCCCAGCCTAGATCGTTAATGGTGGTGGCCATTTTGTCTAACCAGGTAAAGCGATTCATAAAGCTGCGAACGTCATAGCAAGGTTTGGTGAGTTTGTCGTCTTTGTCGGGAACGGATAAACTGCCGTCTTCTTCCTCTTTTAGTACAAACAATTCACACTCAATCCCCAAATTAAACCCAAAGCCCATTGCTTCGGCTTCGGCCAATACCTTTTTCAAAGCCACGCGGGTATTGATTTCATAGGGTTCGCCATGCAGGGTATTGTCGGCGGCCATCCAGGCCACTTCCGGTTGCCAGGGCAACTGAATCAAGCTGTTTAAATCGGGCACGGAGGCGATTTCATCTTCGTTGGGTTTTTGTCCCAAGCCATCCAACGCATAACCGGTATACAATTCAGACCCTTTAACCATGTGATCTAAATGATCAATGGGTACAAATTTTCCCTTTGGTATGCCGTGAATATCGACATAAGCGCCGAGACAGTATTTGATCCCCATGTCTTTTAGGGATTGCTTGGTAGTTTCAATATCATGACTCATAATGTTTATCTCTTATAGGTTTGATTTATGGTTTGTTTTATCAAAATAGCCGTAAGGCAGTGGCGCGGTTTCTGTCATGCCTTTTTTTACGATTTGGCTTAAATCGGCAACCATCCAATTAAATAATTCTGCGCCCTTTTCGACGGTTGCCAAACTAGGACTGCCGGTCACGCCATTCAGACTGGTGCGATTAACGGGGTGTGAAAACACACAATCTTGGGTTCGATCCGGGTCATCACTGTTTTGCAATTTATCTTCGCGCACTAGCTGCGGTGCCAAGGCCATCATTAAAGCGGTTTCGGCTTCATTGGCATGCCAGTCTTCAGCGTCTTCAAAATGACGGGCTTTAACTCGTTCGCTGACCGTTGCTGAATTGATGAGTGCCACCATAAAGCCATCATGTTCGGCACGGAGCATTTCCAATGCACACCGCAAGGGTGCAAAATTGGAAACATGACTGTTTAAAATAAACAGCCGCTTAAACCCGGAGGCATGCACCCAATCGCCGATGTCTTTCACCACATCGATTAAGGTTTTGGGTTGCAAGGCAAGGGTGCCCGGCCAACGCTTTGAATGACCGATGGAACAGCCATAAGGCAAGGTGGGCAGCAACGCCACTTGGGTTTGTTCCGACACTTTTTCTGCCAGTTGATTGGCGATTTCTGAATCCATTCCGCAACCTAAATGCGGGCCATGTTGTTCAGTGGCGCCCACCGGCAATAAGGCCGAATCGATGCCGGAATCCACTAATTGGGCGATGTCTTCCCATGTCATCTGATGCCATTGATTCATTTTGCTACCTGAATCCTCTTTTTTATACACAAGCAAATCCCCCTGTCAGAAGAAGGACTTCTAACAACAGATTGAATATAAAAAGAATTTAATAAAAAAATAGCCGCAAGAACTGCGGCTATGATTGTTTAAAACATTGGGGTTAGATTACAGCCCTTGCGTCAAAGACGCATCAATGTAAGCATTGATTTCTTGAGGATCAGCATAGACTTTATTGGCAACGTTAAAGTCATCAGAGAGTTTGGTTGAACCGTAGATTGAACTGAATCCGTCCCCTTTTTTGAAGTGCTTTTTCGCTTCTTCAAGGGTCAAGATTTTCGTGCCTTCAACAAATTGTGTGTATTTTTCAGGCGACAATCCAACACGAGAGGCCATAATGGCAATTGCATCGGCTTTGGTTTTAGGGTCGTTAATATAATCCACGACTTTATACCAAACTTTTGCAACCTTTTCCCACTTAGCGCGACTGGCTGAATAGCTACTCGGTGACACACACAACATATCGTAGATTAAACCAGGTTCATCGGCACTGGTGTATATCGCTTTTGAACCAGGAACCAAATCTAAAGCAGAACCGGAACTGGGCTGCCAAGCGACGATGGCATCAACCTGACCAGATGCTAATACTTGTGGTGTTTCATTGGTTGGGACATTCACTAAAGTGACATCAGACTCTGACATGCCATTGTCTTTCAAGGCATTTAATAGCAATAAATGGCTGACGAAACCCACTTCGACGCCCACTTTTTTGCCTTTTAAATCTTTAATCGACGTAATGCCAGGTGCGCCAATCACCATGTCATTACCATTACTGTAATCGTTCATAATGACCATGACACTTTGCGCCCCCGTTGCGCCAGTGACCAAAGCATCGCCATTGGTCATGCCAACTGCGTCCAGTTGTCCGGCGGCATAGGCGTCCATTGAGGCCACATAGTCAAACCATTCAAACTGGACATCCACGCCTTCTTTGGCAAACCAGTCTTTTTCGATGGCTACTTCCCAAGCAACCCAGCCAGGCCAGTCACTATAGCCAATTTTTAAAGGTTCGGCACTGACGGAAAGCGCCTGTGCGGAAAGAACCAAACCAGAAAAGAAACCTACTAACGTTTTGCGAGAGAACATATCGATACCACCCTAGGTTATTACAAATTAAAAGAAAGGTAATAACTCTAAAACAGACTATGCGCCAATAATATTTTATATCTATTTATCAATTAGTTAGTTAATTAACAAGCAGCATTACCGTGTCTTGAAACCGCTTTAACGCATTAATATAAACAATATTGCACCCATTAAGTGCACGCTTGTTCGCGTCTTGCTTCCAAAAAGGCCGCTAACACAATTAAAATCCCGCCCACCATTTCGTTGGGTGACATGGTTTCTCCCAATATAATGCTGGCTGACACCACCGCAGTGACCAATTCAAAAATCACAATAATCGAAGAACGACCGGCTTCCATATGGGTAACGGCCCATTGAGTCCCCAGGTTCGCGGCCAGCATCCAAATTGCCGCGTACAGCGCTAAATATAACCAGGCCTGGCTCGTCACCTCTACCTGCCAGGAGGGTTCATCACCGATAAAGATAAACAGCGATGATAACACCACCGCACCGATAAACATAAAGGCTAACTTACTGTAAACCGAGACGTTTGGGGATAGCCGAAAAGCAATATTGTTCATGGCGAATAAAAATCCGGATAGCAGTGCGATGACATCGATCCAGGAGGGCGGTGCAATCCAAGCATTCATTCCCCCGACAACTAAGAACGCTCCCACAATCGACAAGCCAACGCCAAGCCAACGCATGCCGTCAATTCGCTCTTTTAAAAAGATTCGCCCGCCCAATACCCCCCAGAGCGGCACTAAATAGAACAACACCATCACCCGAATCACTTCGCCATAGATTAAGGCGGTATTAAATGCCAACTGGGCGCCACCCCCTAACAACGCAACGGCTAATAACATTCGCCAATCGGATAATAAATGCTGTCTTTGCCGCCAAAGCCAAGGCAACATCATCGCCAGCAAGACTAAATACACATAAAACGTCAGCGCTATGCCGTGAAATCCTTGCTCGTGCAAAAACTTTAATGGCAACCAAGTCAGCCCCCATAAAATGGACGCCACAAAGAGAACAATCACCGCGGGATTTTGCATAAAGGATTCCTTAATAAACAGCCAGCGTGTGATTTACGCCTGCGTCATAAACTGGTTGAAATGATGACGCTCGGTTTGCGCCATCCATTGATTGATTTGCCAAATATCGGCAACCGGTGCTTGTGTGAACGGCAGCAAATGACAATAACCATCCGGCCCGAATTCAGGCGTCATGGTCGTGATGCTTCGGCCTGAGTCAAAATGCGCCTGCCAAACGCTTTGCCAAAAGCGTTGATGAGAAAGCAATTCGGGTTGATATTCAGGCGCGGCCGGATGCGGCACTTGCGCTCCCTGCGCATAACCGACTCGCGCATGTATATGTGTTATGTTTGGAACCAACTGCGTTAAGGTTTCCAGCTCCGAATCCATGAGCCGTTCACAGACCACACACCAATGGCTGATGTCAGCGGTCAAGTTGATTTTGGGGAGTTGTTGCACAATCCTTAACGTCGTCCAAGGATTAAAAAAAGGCCGGCTGCGGTGGGTTTCAAAACTGACCGTGAAATCAAAATCCTTTGCTATCTCTAATGCCGCGCCGAAGAAATCAACGCTTTTGGATTCCTCCCAGGCATCACAACCGGTCAAGCAGGTCGCCAATAGCGGCGATAAGGTGGCGCTGGCGTCGAGCCGTCTTTGTAGTTCTTCGAGATGTTGATTGGGTGTCCAATGACGCTGAGGGACATAGTCGCCTCCGGTGACGATTTCGGCAATATAATCGAAACCATGCCAACGTAACAGACCGCTCCATTGTCTTTGCGCTTGCACATCCAAAGGCGCTGGGCCTTCAAGGCCTTGAAATCCGGCAACCGAAGCCTGTTCGCAGGCCTGGTCAAATTCAAGGCTATTTCCCCATAGCGTTTTAAACAATTTAAGTTGCATGATCTTTACTCAAAATAGTTTGGAAAACGATTATGCCGTTGAAAAAAGTCCCAATCATGGTTCGGCCAAAGTTCTGCTTGATGTTTTTTGCTGAGGGCTTTTAATTTCTGAATGCTTTGCACCGCCAAATCGGCATTGTCTTGCCAACATAATCCTGGCGCGATCTCTTGTTCAATATTTTCGGTTAAATCGGCAGCATCGCCGGCCAATAAAATCGGTTGACCTTTTGGCAATTCGATCAACATCGACATGTGGCCTGCCGTATGCCCGGGGGTTTCAATTGCACGCACACCTGGCACCAAATCATATTCGCCTGTCTGAAGCTTCCAATTCAAAGGCAATTCAAAATCGGATGCAAAATAGGCATCATCCGCGGGCTCTATAGCGGCTTGCATTTCTTTGGTATGTACATGCACTTCGGCATGACAAAATTCGCACAAACCGCCGGCGTGGTCAAAGTGCAGATGGCTACAAAATACCAAATCAATCTCTTCCGGCTTCAACCCCAGCACCTCAAGTCGATTGGGTAGCCGCTCTTCTTCAGACATTTCAGGCGGGCCAAAGGGAAAACCGTCATGTTCGTAATAGTGCTTTTTTAAATCCGCTTGCTGAATTTTTTGATAATCACAGCCCACATCAAATAGGATTCGACCATTTCGGGTTTCGATTAAGTAAGCCAGAATCGGCGCTTTAATAATTTCGCCCTGCCCTCGCCCGCGGGTTGATAGCGTTTTTTCATAGGTATGCCGTCCAGTGAGGATCGGCCAAAACTTGGTGACTTGCGTCATGGATTTTCCCTTGTATTGATTAGTGTGCGGTTAAAAATGAAACGCCATCCACGCCAATAAAACTTTCACCTTCATCCTGCTTCACATCTAAGTTCACTGGATCGCCATTGAGAATGCGCGGCACTCGATAACGGTGAAAACTTTTCACTAAATGCTTAAAGGTCAATTGTTGTGGGTGGTCGGTATCGAACATCTCGGCATTGAGTTTCGGTAGCCGATACCAGGGTTGCAACATACTGGCATGGTGCACATTGTGATAACAAAAATTCAACACCAATAAATTCAACCAGGGATACCGAACCGACAACAGATTGGAATAGGTATTACGTTGTTCAAAGTCAGCATTGCGCAATTTGGCTTCTGGCCCTCGTGGCTGGTCGAGCGTTTCAAATACCTCATAGGTATGTTGATGTATATCCATAAAGCGCATCACCGTTAAAAACAATAAATAGGCCAGCGCATATAGCCACAACACATGCCAAGAAATGGAAACTAACACGGCAAAGAAAGCCACACGGAATATCAATGCAAGCACAACCCGCCCCCGTCGCTGTTTACGACTGGGTTTGATAAACGGCAAAACAATAACCATTAGGTGCATCCACACTTCCAGCGCGGGGATATACACCCACTCCAGAGCTTTGATGACTTTCAGTAATAACGGGTGTTTGGGTAGGGTTTCTCGAAAATCAAACGATACGATATCGGCGCGATCAATATGATGACGGTTATGTTTATGTTGAACATCATCGAAATGCGAGTAACTACACCCGGTAATCCACAGGCAGACCTCTCCCAGCCAGCGATTATGTTTCGGTTTCCGAAACAAGCTGTGATGCGCCGCTTCATGGAGCATATAGGCGGAAATGACCATTGCATGCGCAAGCAATAAAACGCCAAGTCCATTCCATATTAAGGGTTCCAGCAACATCAATCCAAAGCCGGCAAGATAACTCAAAATCATATAACTGAATGCCAAGCTATTCGGCAAGACTGCATCGTCATATCTCAATAAGGTTGGTGATTTCATTGTTTTCGCTCTGACCCATTAACTAAATCTTTAAACAGGCTTACAGCAGTGTCTATGCCATAAATATAGACCATTGATAATCAAAAGAAAACGGAAATTTTAGTGACTTTCCAAACGCTAGGTGCACCAATTTAGTGCCTCATTACAGCGCGATTTACCATAAACAGCACAACCTGCATCAACCGATAAAAATCCTCCAACACCGAGGCTGGATTTCGGTAAACTATCTGTCCGAATTCATCAAATATTGACATTATGTTTTATACAACCGAAAGAGATAAAATGCGCCAGTTCTATGTGGATACCTGGCAAAAAGCAACCCGGAATGGCGAGTTGGATGCGATGGAAGAAAGGGTTGCAAAAGTGATTGACATGCACCCTGAATATCACGCGATGCTCAACAATGCCAAACACCTTGGCAATGACTATCTGCCCGAAATGGGCGAAACCAATCCGTTTTTGCACATGGGGATGCATTTAGGGCTTCAGGAACAGGTCGCTCTTGACCACCCAGCGGGCATTCAAGCCATCTATAGCCAATTAGGGCAACGCCTCAGGGATGTTCATGCAACCGAACACGCAATGATGGAATGCTTAGGCGAAACGCTCTGGCAATCGCAACAACACGGCGGCTTACCCGATGAATCGGCCTATTTAGCCTGTTTAAATCGACTGATTGACTCAAAGGAAATGTGACATGACCACACCGCTTTCCCCATTAAAACGCGCCCTTCGCAATAGCGGAATCTTAACCTTGCTGGTCGGCGCACTCACCCAATATCAAGGCAGCGACCTTCAAGAAACGCTCACGGCGATGTTGTTTACCCTTGTTGTGATTACGCCCGCGTTATGGCTCTCTTATCGCTGGACTCAAAAGCTCTTTAAATCCCCGCCAGATGACCCAAAATAACCAGGCCTGGTTATTTTAGCGGTTAGAATGGCTTTACTTATCAGGAATGATTATGTCGCACACGACACCCGCAGACTTTAGCATTATCCAATCAAAAGGCTCTTTAGATTGGGCATATCCATCCATGATTCTCGCCAGCAGCGCGGTGGCGATGGGCAAAGAAGCAGAAATCTTTTTTACCTTTTATGGCATTAACTGTTTATTAAAAGACACCCGCGCACTGAAGGTGTCGCCTGTGGGCAATCCCGGCATGCCGTTAAAAAGCCCGATTGGCCCGAAATGGCTCAAACAAATTAACTGGCGTTTTTTACCCGATAGTGTCTGGGGATTGCCCGGGATGACAACGGCAGCAACCTGGATGTTTAAAAAAACCTTACAACAACAAAACCAACTGCCTTTTGACGATTTTCGCCAATTGTGTTTGGAATTGGGCGTTAAGTTTACGATTTGTGAAATGAGTATGCAGCTATTGGGATACCGCGAGGAAGACATGATTGACGGCATTGACTATGCCGGCGCGGCCACCTATTTTGCCCAAACCCCGCAACAACAAAGTTTATTTATTTAACATTTTCGAATCAATCTCGCTATAATGCGCTTTTTTAGGTGCTGCTGGTTAAATCCATCAGTTAAACGGGAAGTTTGTGCAAAGCAAATGCTGCCCCCGCAACGGTAATAGAGAAGACAAATGATCATGCCATTGGAATTGATTTCCGAGAAGGCCATTTGAAATTGCTCTTAAGCCCGGAGACCGGCCTGAAAAAGGTCAGCGATTGCTGACACAACCGATTGCGGTGGGCAATGCGGCGTATATTTATCTTTTTTGGTTAGGTCTGTGCCGTTCAGCGCACAAACACCCCTATCGTTTAAGCTAAGTCTCCGTTTTGCCTTCGTTCATTAAATGATGAATTGAAGGAAGTTCCATGAAAAAAACCACAGTACAAGCAGCCCTGTTAACGCTGCTAACCCCCACGATAACCCTTGCGGCAACCAGTCAAATAGCGCCCATTATTGTGACAGCGCATAATGCACAAGAGTCTGCTCAAGTGGTCACGGCCAAAATGCATGTTATCAGTCGCCAGCAAATTGAAGAAAAACAATACCAAACCCTAGATGATGCCTTGCAAGAACTACCGGGCTTTTTCAGCACCCGAAATGGCGGTTTGGGCAGTGCAACATCGGTCATGCTCAGAGGCCAATCGGCCAAACACATCTTGGTATTGCAAGATGGCATTGAACTGAATGATCCGATGAATATCAATGGTGCTTACTTTGAATCCCTGACCCTCGATAATGTTGAACGTATTGAAATTATTAAGGGTGCGCAATCTGCTCAATGGGGTAGCGGCGCCATGGCAGGTGTGATTAATATTATTACCCGAGAAGCGGCCAATCAGGCCAGTGTCGGTTTTGAAGCGGGAAGTTATGGCTTCCAAAAACTGCGTTTTTCTGCGGGCGCTAAACAACAAAATGCCGACTTTTCGGTTAACCTTTCGACCTTGAAAATCGACGGTTTCAGTGCGGTCAAACCTTACCGACAGTCAACTGATGGCTTGGAAACTGATGGCTATCAGCAAACCGATCTGGGCATTAAAATGGGTCTCAATCCTGCGCAAGGCCATCGTATCGAAGCGAATTTGCAGCAGCGTCAAGCGCAAGGCGAAATCGATTATGGCAATGATCCCAGCATGGTTGCCACCAGTGAATTGGAAAACACCCTGCGTCAATTGCGCTATCAGTATCAGCAGGATGCTATTCAATTCAGTGCCAGTGCTCAAGATACCGAAAGTCAAACGCTGTATTCGTCTGGAAAATTAACTCAAGCCTTGACGCAATTGGACTGGCAGCGTCAGCCCAATCAAACATTACGGCTTGCGATTGATAAACGCTATCTCAGCAATCAAAATTCAACGGCCAATAATTATGATCAACTGGGCTATAGCGCCAGCTTACAACAACAGTTTTTGGATAATGCCTTGGTTTTGAATGCCGGACTGCGCCAAGATGAATACTCTTTATACAACAATAGAAGTACTGGCAATATTGGCGTTAAAGGTCAACTGACGACTGACAGTTATTTAGCCGCGAATTATGGCACCGCCTATCGAGCGCCCTCTTTAGCAGAAATCAGTTATACCGATGCTGCGGCACCCATGCTAACGCCGGAAACCCAAACCAGTTATGATGTGACTTTTCACCTTAAAGGGTTTGAAATCAGTTATTTCGATGCCAAAATTGGCGATGAAATTGATTATGATTTGAACACGGGCAGTTTTGGCAGCTATGTCAATATTGATGGGCGATCCCACTACCAAGGCATTGAAGTTAGCTTTCAAAAAGACTTGTTAACCTTGGCAAGCCAGTTGAATGTGCAATATAGCCAACAAACGGCCAAAGATGATGCAGGCGAATGGTTGGCCAGACGCCCTGCTTCTCAAGCCAGCATGAGTTTCGATAACTATCATTTTTCCGATACCCATTTGGGCATCCGCTTACGCTATGTGGGTGAAACCTTTGATGAGCCTAACCAAACCGGCGCACAAATTGGTAACTATACGGTGACGGATTTGGTCGCCGACTATCAGCTTAACGCGCACTTAACGGTTTATGGTAAAGTGTTGAATCTGTTTAATGAAGATTACACCACTGCCGTGGGTGCGCCAAGAGGCGGTGTCACCCCCCCAACCTTTGTGTATGCAAATGGTGGCACGCAGGTGTTTGTCGGCATTAAAGGTCAACTCTAAGGAAATAACCATGTCAACAGCCAGCAAACAAGCGGATTACCACGCCTTGAAAATGGCTCGCAAAAAAGCCCAAATTGACGCGTCTATTGAACAAGCAGACACTGAAAAAGGCGTGCTGATTGTGATCACAGGTAAAGGCAAAGGAAAATCAACGTCGGGATTTGGCATGGTGGCGCGCGCCTTGGGACATGGCCTCAAGGTGGGCGTTTGCCAATTTATCAAAAGCCGAACCGATACCGGCGAAGAAGCGTTTTTCAAAAACCAGCCATTATGTGAATGGCACGTTTTAGGCGATGGCTTTACTTGGGATACTCAAAATCTTGAGCAGGATATCGCCACCTCAAAATGTGCTTGGGAGGTCGCCAGCAAAATGCTCAGTGATGCCCGTTATAATTTGGTGTTACTGGATGAGCTGACCTATTTATTGAGCTATCGCTATTTAGATAAAGAATCGGTTCTGAGCGCACTCAAAAACCGTCCAGCGCAACAACATGTGGTCATTACCGGTCGTTCGGCGATTGCCGAATTGCGTGAACTGGCCGATACGGTCTCGGATATTAAAGAAGAAAAGCACGCCTACAAAAGCGGCATTATCGCGCAAAAAGGTGTGGATTTTTAATGGGCTATACGGCTCGGTTAGGTTTTTTTTTAATTTGGACAACACTAGTCTTCCAGACGGCCTATGCCAAAACCTCCGTGCCCCCGCAAGATCCTCTTCGATTGGTTTCATTGGCGCCCAGCTTTACCGAGCTGGTCTTTGCTGCGGGCGCGGGTGAACATTTGGTTGGTGCGGTTGAATATTCCGATTATCCACTCGCTGCACAATCCATTCCCCGGGTTGGCAGTTTGAATGCGTTGAACTATGAAGCACTCTTGCAATTCAAGCCGGATGTTATCCTAGTTTGGCGTTCTGGGAGCTCTGTGCAAGAGATTCAGCGTTTACGAAAACTCGGATTTCAATTGTGGATTCGAGACAGTCAACAGCTAGACGAAATTCCCATTTTAATTCGGGAACTTGGTGAACTGACCGGACATCAGAAAACGGCCAATCAAGAAGCCCTGCGCTTGCAAACCAAGCTTGAAAACTTGCGGCGGCAATATCGCGATCGAGCCAAGATTCGCGCATTTTACCAACTTTGGGATGCCCCCCTGATTACCATTAATGGTGATCAGTTTATTAGCGAGGCATTGAGTATTTGTGGCGTTCACAATGTGTTTGCCAAGTTGCCATTACTGGCACCACAAGTGAACTATGAGTCGGTGATTCAACAAAACCCACAGGTAATTTTATTGGCGGGACAACCACAACGCCAACAAACTTGGCAACAGAAATGGCAGGCGTTTAAACAGATTGACGCGGTTGGAAAACAACGGTTTATTCAAATCGAATCGGATGCCTATCAAAGACCCACCGGCCGACTGATTGATGCTTTGGAGGGCCTTTGCCAACAAATTGATCGCTTGCGTTAGCTTATGTTAGCTTATTCGGCTTGAAACAGATACCACAGCATATAGCCCGCATACAGGGATACCATCACGATGCTAAATAAGGTAATGGGGCGCATGCCCTGTTGTTGAATGATAATGCCCTGTTTGGCAAATTGGCGTTGTTTTAATTTACGTTTAAACAACCAATAGACAAAATAAACCAGCCCCACCAATGTCAGTATATTGAGCAGTTTTCCCATGACGTTCCTTATTGATTAGCGGATAACTTCTGTGCAAATATATCCCGCACTTTTTGTAAATCATCTTCGGTATCCACCCCAATGCCCGCTTCCATGACTGCATCTAATACCAAAATGGCTTCACCATGCCAAAGCACGCGTAACTGCTCCAAACGCTCAACCTGCTCTAACGCACATTCCGGCCAAGCGACATAGCGTTTTACAAAACCGGCTCGGTAGGCATAAAGGCCGATATGACGTTTATAATGCCAATTATTGGGTAATGTTTTCGAGGTCGCGCTAAACGTATCACGCGACCAGGGCATGGGCGCTCGGGTAAAGTTCAAGGCATGATTTTCAATATTTCGAACTACTTTCACGGCATGCGGATCAAAAACGGTCTCTACCGCTTCAATCGGCTCACACAAAGTTGCCATATTCACTTGTGGATGCTGTTCTAATCCCTCAGCAACTTGATGAATCAGTTCGGGTGGCAACAGAGGTTCATCGCCTTGCACATTGACAATAATATCCTCGTCCATCAATCCCAAACGTTCAACCACTTCGGCGATGCGTTCTGTTCCCGACTGATGATGTAACGCGGTCAAACAGACTTCGGCACCAAAAGCTTCACAAGCGGCTTGCACTTGAGCCGATTCCGTGGCAATGATGACGCTTTTGGCACCCGCTTTTTGCGCTTGTCGCCAGGTCCATTCAATCATCGGTTTGCCTTCAATCATTTTTAAGGGCTTACCCGATAAACGAGTCGATTCAAAACGGGCGGGAATAATCACAATAAACGACATTCAAGGGTCTTCTCTAATTGAGGCTGATTTAGCCGGTTAACGTTTTTGTTTTAAATAGTGTTCTTTTTCGTCTGCCGTCAAAGTTCGGGCTTCTTCTTCCAACATAATGGGAATGCCATCTCTCACAGGATAGGCTAAGTTGGCAGCTGTCGAAATCAACTCTTGTTTGGTCTTATCAAACTGCAAAGTGGTTTTCGTTACCGGGCAGACAAGAATGTCTAATAATTTCGGATCCATGTTAAAACTCTCTTTATTTAAGGACGATTGCCAAGTCCTAGGGGTTGGGTTAGGGATTTCTTAAAAATCCTTCAAAAGGTTGATGGTGTCCAATTTTTTGCAGAATTTGGTGCATTAAACTCTCCGGGCAAACGGGCTTTAATTCCAGATACCACCAATTTGCCTGTGCAAATGCTCGACATTTTACCGCATCTTTTTCGGTCATAAGCAAGGGTTTGGTATGATCAAAGGCTTCAAAATCCTCAGAACGAAACTGATAATGGTCATCAAACGCCTTAAAATCGGCTTCAATTCCCAAATCGGTTAAGGTCTGTAAAAAACGTTTCGGGCTGCCAATACCCGCAATGGCATTCACTTTTTCGGCTTTAAAGCTAATGGACGGCAACACCATCTGCGGATTGGCCACTGAACGAAATTGATGTGGGGTTAATTGCATCACACTACTGGATTCAGCCACCAAATCCGCCGCATTGCCGCCATTCCAAACCACAAAATCGACCATCGCTAAACGCTTTTTCGGTTCACGCAGGGGGCCTGCCGGCAGACAAAGTCCATTGCCTAATAGTCTTTGTGCATCCATCATCACAATTTCAACATCACGTGCCATGGCATAATGCTGTAAGCCATCATCACTGATAATGACATCCAAATCATATTTGGACGTCAACAGAGCAATCGCCTCCGTTCTTTTCGGCGAAACGGCCATTGGGCAGTTTAATGACTGTGCCAACAATAGCGGTTCATCCCCGACCATCGTCGGATCAGAATGTTCAGTTACCCACTGCGGCCAACGGCTGGATTGCCCTCCATAGCCTCGACTGACAATGCCATAACGCAATCCTTGCGTAGCCAACTGCCGACCCAACCACTGAATAAACGGGGTTTTTCCGGTTCCACCCACCACAATATTACCGACGACAATCACCTGAGCAACCGTTTTTCGAGTGGTTGCATGCTTGGCACGGCGCTTCTTAAAGCGTCGCAACCTGAGCGCGGCTATCGCACAGACCATTTTTGACACAGGCCACAACAGGGCTGTTTTCCATGAGTGGGTTGGCGATTGCGTCCAAAATGCCGGCCAACTCATCGCACACTTTCCTGTTTAATTGACTTCATAGGCTCTCCCTTTACCCCTTGAATGTGATGGGTATCACATTCAATTGGTATGACGACGTGTTTGTTCAAATGCATCACACCGACTGTAAAACCACTTGGCGCGATGCTGTTTTTCGCTGCCAAGCCAAATCACTTTAGCGCTTGATTCGGATTTGAGTTTTGTTGGATACGCTGAGATTTTGGTTGTTATTTTATACTGAATTGCACCGTCACAGGCGGTATTTCGCCAGGGAATGTGTCGTTCGTTCAATCGCTGAACCACGGTTTGGTTAGGGAACCCAAACCGATTGGCAAAGCCGCTTGAAATCACCACTTCTTTCGGCGATACCGTGTCTAACCATGCCTGAGATGTAGAGGTTTGACTGCCATGATGACCGGCAACCAATAAGTCGGCATTTAATTGCGATGCCAGTTTCGCAACTAATGGAGCTTCCATTTTGTCGGTTAAATCACCTGGTACTAAAATAGACCCTTGCGGTGTTGATACCTTTAATAAACAAGAGGTATCATTATCGTCACGCGGATGATTTTCACCCTTTTCGGGGGATAATATTTCAAACTTCACCCCTGAAAACAGCCAGGCCTGGCCATTTTCACAGGGACGAACTGGCCACTGAGGCTGTTGTTCGTTTAAACGATCTGCTTGCCCTGAAACAAAATCTAATACCGAAAGCGTATTCCATAAACTGGCCGTCCCGCCGGCATGGTCTTGGTCGGAATGGCTGATAATCAATAAATCCACCTGTTGACGTTGCTGCGATTTGAGATACGGTAAGATGGCTAATTTCGCGCCATCGAATTGCGCCCCCCATTTTGGGCCGGAATCATAAACAATCGTTTCATTGCGAGTTTCGAAGACTATCGCCTGCCCTTGCCCCACATCCAAAACCGTCATTCTCACTTCACCCAATGCGGGTTGCGATGACGGCCAAAAAACCCAAAATACACCCAATACACCACTGACAGAAAGCCCGGCAAGGATCTTCACTAACGGGCGTGACGATGCCTGAAAACCATACCAACTGAAAAGAATCACGCCATAAATGACCAGCACCCAAAAGAAAGAGACCTGACCCGTTTGCCAAAAATCAAAGCGCTCAGACACGAAATTCAAAAACCACCAAAGTCCTTGCCAGAGTATTTCATGGATCGACATCAGCCACAGCGCGAAGCTCTCGGAGATAAAGCTGACCGCAACCGTTAAAAATAGCAAGGGTAAAGCCAATAAACTCACAACCGGCACGGCCAATAAGTTTGCCAGCAAACTGCCCAACGCTAATTGTTGATAAAACCCTGCCAAAATCGGCATCATACCCAGGGTTAAGCCCAATTGAACCCACAGCATTTTTTGCCAAGCGCGTGCTTGGTGAACTTTGGGCAAAGATAAAACTTGAAAAATAATGGCCACTGCGACAAAAGAGAGCCAAAACCCCGAGCTCATCACCGACGAAGGATGCCATATCAAAATCAATGCCGCTGCCAAAGCCAACGCTGACCAGGGTTGAAATGGCCGCCGCAAAACCAGCAGCCCCCCTATCACAACGACCATCATCCATGCCCGCTGAGTCGGAATAGAGTACCCCGCCAAACTCATATAGAGGGTGGCAATTAAAATCGCGCCCACCGAACCAAATACCGGTCGGGGCGTTGTCATCACCCAATGCCAACCGAGCCTTCGGACAATAACACGCCAAATCAAGGTAAAGACAGCGAAACCAAATGCGGCCATAATGCCAATATGAAGCCCTGAAATCACCATTAAATGGACAGTGCCGGTCTGCCTTAAGAGTTGCCAATCATCGTTACTGATGGCGGTTTTATCACCATAAATCAACGCTCGAAAAATGCCCTGAAAGCGACTTTGTTCAAATAAAGGGGTTAAATGTTTCGCTAAGGCTTCGCGGAGATTGACCCCTGTGGCGGGCGTAACCCTTTCCGCTGCATCGTTTTGATTGAGCACATAGCCTTTTGCGCGGATACCTTTTTCATACAAATAGGCCTCATAATCAAAACCACCTGGGTTTAAACTGCCATGAGGTGGCTTTAATTTCACCTTAAAACGCCATTGTTCACCCGTTTTAGGGACTTGTTGAGAGTGATACCAATTCAATTGAATTTGCGGCTGAAAAAACAACCAGGCCTGGCCATTTTGGGCGGTGATTGACTGCCAATTCGAGAGTTTTAGCGTTAATTTAACGCGCTTTGGAGCCGAATCATCGAGCGTTGCTATGACTTCCGGTCGATCGATAATCGTCGCCTCGACTTCAATCGGGGTAAAGTACGCCGATTTTGATAACGTCGGGCTGATCATTGCCATCAAAAAAACCCAAATAAAACCGCACAGAAACCCTATAATGATTTGGCGCAAGCCTGACAGCCAAGCCATAGGACTTCGAAAAAAGCCTAAGCCGACCAGCAGTAAACTTGCCAATAGGGGACTTTGCCAACTAGGTAAAACTGCGAGTTGGTAAAACCACACTAGGGATGCGATTAGGCCGATAACAAAGTAACGAAACATATGCCCAAAAAGATTTTCAAAAAATATTCTCCCAGTCCAGAGAAAATTCGACGAATGAAAGGCCTTGGCTTTTTAGCTCAATGGATCGCTAACCCCAATTTATGGCATATTCATCGTCACAGTACCGCAAAGGCATTTGCAAACGGTTTATTTTGGATGACGATTCCGATCCCTTCACAAATGGTTACATCGGCAATTACCGCCATTTTTATCCGCGCCAATCTTCCACTCAGTGTCGCTCTGGTTTGGATTAGCAACCCTCTCACCATGCCGCCGATTTTTTATTTTAACTACCTGGTGGGCACTTGGATATTAGATGCGCCCGCCAAACCCGATTTACAATTTGAAATAAGCTGGCATTGGTTAACCACAACCTTAGGGGATATTTGGTTACCCCTCTATCTCGGCAGTGTTGTTGTGGGTGCCTGTTTAGCAATTTTTAGTTATTTTAGCATTCATCTTTTTTGGAAACGCCATGTTGCTCGTGCTTGGCAAAAACGCATGAAAAAACGTCAATCTCAAGCGCAATAAAGGGCGCCTTGATTAATGGTCGTTGTCCTTAGCATTCATTTCTGTTAGCGCCAACATCACCTTCTCATTCAAGCTGCCTTTAGGGTAATGACCTTTAGTATCTATTTCACCCACTTCTGTACCCGACAACAATTGCAGTGCATCATCGATATGGCTCATGGCATAAAGGTGGAAGTGTTGATCATTAACGGCCTCTCTCACTTCAGCATTTAACATTAAGTGCTTGGTATTGGCTTCTGGAATGATCACCCCCTGAGAGCCGGTTAAACCGCGTGCTTTGCAGACTTTAAAAAAGCCTTCGATCTTTTCATTCACCCCGCCAATCGGTTGAATTTCACCAAATTGATTCACGGATCCGGTCACTGCAATATCTTGTCGTAAAGGGACTTGTGAGATGGAAGAGATCAATGCCAGTAATTCTGCTGAAGAGGCGCTATCCCCTTCAACACCATCATAAGTTTGTTCCATCACGATAGAAGCGCTGAATCCTAAAGATTTATGCTTCATATAACGTCCGCGTAGATAGCCGGATAAAATTAACATCCCCTTGGAATGGATCGGCCCTGCCATCTCGATTTCACGCTCGATATCCACCACTCCCTCGTCACCTGCGGAGGCTTGGGCGGTGATGCGCACAGGTTGACCAAACGATTGGCGCCCAACGGTGAGCACCGTTAAACCATTGACCATACCAATATGACGGCCAACCACTTTAATGAGCACCTGTTCTTCAATAATCGCGCGGTGGTAATAGTCTTCCATCAACCCTGTGTGAAAATCACGCTGGGCAATGGTGTCTTCGATAATATCACGGGTGACTTCTTGCTGATCGTGCGCCCGAGCAAAGGCATTGGCCTCAGCCAACACATCGCGCAACAAAGCCTTATTGGTGTAAAGGCGTTCTTGCGATTCGACCAAACGCGAAGCATATTCAATTAAACGCTCTAACGCTGAAGGTCGCACCGGTAGATCATCCCAAGCTTCGACTTCACTGGCCAGTTGCTTTGCCAATACCAATTCATGTTCTGCGGTTCTTTTTAGCTCGGCTTCAAATTCAACTTGGACTTTAAATAACCGATTAAACTGGGCATCCAATTCTTGCAAAGCATAAAAATGCTCCGCCTGCCCCACCAAAACCAGCGTCACATCTAAAGGATAATCGGGTAAATGGTATGGCACAACACTGCTTGAAGAGGGAATTTCGAAGGTCAGCCTTTTGCTCATCAAAGCGGCTTTTAAGTTTGACCAAATTTCCGGGTCTTTTAGCACGGATTGAATGCTCAACATCAAATAACCCCCATTGGCTTTTTGTAGCAGCCCTGCTTGATGATTCATCGCTAGGGTGAGTGGGTCGGTGACATTGGCACTGGCAGAATTAATGGTGTAGCCGAACAATTTTGGCATGGAAGCATTTTGCTCATAAATCACCGGCGCATGTTTTAGCCCGGTATGATCCACCAAAAGGTTGACTTCAAATACTGACATCCCCGATTGCTCAGCCAGTAATTCTTCCATGGAGGTTTGCGCTGCGCTGGTTACCTGATCCGCTGATTGATCCCAAAATAAATGCAATTTTGAAACAATGGCATTTTTAAGTGCTTCTAAATAGCCACGAACCGCTTTATTTTCTCCAAATTCCATTTTGAGCGTATCAATCAATGGCGCCAAATGCGCGTTGGTCACCTCGGTATTTAAACGCTTTCCGGCATCCATATACTCATGCTGTAAAAAAGGAAAGTGCGTTAAGCCTTTATTTAAGGTCTCCTCAACCTGATCCAATGCTTGCATAAATTGTTTTTGCAAGGGCTCATCTAATTTTTTAAGGTCGGCCATGCGCAAGCGTTCGCCTTCCACCACCGCATATAAAACAAAATTATTTTCATTTTGCTGAACTTCAATACTTAAGGACTCCGCCAAATCAAGCGCCGGCGCGATAGCGTTTTCCTGCTTGGCAAGCAATTCGTTTTCAAGCTGCTGATTTTTAAGTTGGTATGCATGCCCATCAAACACCACTGGTAATTGACTTTTCAACTGCGTAATCAGCTCTTCAATGGCTTGCTTAAAGGCATGACCATGACCCGCATCAAAGAACAGATATTGGGTTTTATTGGTTTCAGTAAAATCCGACACCAACACTACATCTTGTGGGATCGCCTTACGCTTGGCGGCTTCGCGCAACATGGACTTTGTCATGCCAATACGACCGACCCCCGGTTCCCCCATAATAAAAATATGGTTTTGATTGCGACGTAAATGCAAGCCAAAGTTTAGCGACTGATACGCCCGAGGATGAAAGCGCCGCATAAATTCTTTGGTATCAGAATGATTTGTTTGAAAGTCTTGGTCGTCTATCGAGGTAAAACGATAAAGCTGGTCTGCAGTTAATTTGCGCATATCGGAAAGGTCTTTAAAAATAAAAAGCAACTATAACAAAAAACCCGCTGTGGTTAGCGGGTTTCAAAATTTTAAACGCATTAAAATTCCTCACGCGGTGGATTGGCGTGAATTTTATGTATTGCCAAGTCAGCGCCGATATATTGATCTTCGTCTGATAATCTTAACCCCATTATTTTATGAACCAACCAATAAATAGCATAACCGCCAACCAACGCAACGATAACGCCTAATGCCGTTCCGGCGATCTGCGACATTAACGAAACGCCCCCTAAACCGCCAAGGGCTTCAGCACCAAAGAGACCGGCTGCAATGGCTCCCCAAACACCGCAAAGGCCGTGTAAAGGCCAGACACCGAGCACATCATCAATTTTTAACTTGTTTTGTGTCCACGTAAAGGCTTTAACAAATAATGCCCCCGCAACCAAACCGATCACCAAAGCACCTAACGGGTTCACGACATCCGAACCTGCACAGATGGCGACCAGCCCGGCTAAAGGGCCGTTATGAATGAAGCCAGGATCTTTATCACCCACAAAGGTGGCGGCGAGAATTCCCCCCACCATCGCCATTAATGAATTCATGGCAACCAATCCTTGAATCCCCTCAATGGCCTGTGCTGACATCACATTAAAGCCAAACCAACCTACCGATAAGATCCAAGCACCCAAAGCTAAAAACGGAATGCTAGAAGGGGGATAAACAGAGCGCATTCGTCCTTGTTTGTCATAGCGATTATGGCGCGCCCCCAAAATCAAAATGGCCGCTAAAGCAATCCAGCCGCCGACGGCATGCACCACAATCGACCCGGCAAAATCATGAAAAGGCGCGCCAAACGCTGCGACCAACCTGTCTTGAAACCCAAAATTACCATTCCAAGCAATGCCTTCAAATAACGGATACACAAAGGCCACTGTTAAAAAAGTGGCAATTAACACAGGATAAAATCGTGCTCTTTCAGCAATGCCGCCCGACACTATGGCTGGAATCGCAGCGGCAAAGGTCATTAAAAAGAAAAACTTAACCAGCTCATAGCCCGATTTCTCGGTCATTTGTTGCGTCAATTGACCATCAATATTAAAGCCTAAAAACACCCCATAGGCCACGCCATACCCAATAAAGAAATAGGCGACGGTGGACACCCCTAAATCGGTCATAATTTTGACCAGGGCGTTGACTTGGTTTTTATGCTGTACAGTTCCGACTTCTAAAAAAGCAAAGCCCGCATGCATAAAAAGCACCAATATAGCACCCAACAAAATAAACATGACATCCAGGCTTGTGGTTAAATGTTCCATCCTAATTTTCCTACGTTCGGTTAAAATGAAACGCTATTCTACCAAATAAAAATGGAATGCGTTCATTTGCTAACCGCCGCTGCTAACACCCCACTACAACCGCTTTACCACAGCCTTTTTGATTATTATCAACTGCAAGTTTGGATCAAACGAGATGATATGAACCATCCGGTTATTCAAGGCAATAAATGGCACAAATTACGATTTAATTTGCAATATGCAAAATCACAAGGCATGCAGACACTCATTACTTTTGGCGGTGCCTATTCCAACCATATTGCGGCAACAGCCGCTGCCGGGAAAGCTTTTGGCTTTAAAACAGTCGGGATTATTCGTGGCGAGGAGTTGGCTAAGCGCCCGCAAAACTGGAGCCCTACCCTACAGACAGCCTATGCCAATGGCATGCGTTTTCAATTTATTGACCGTCAAACCTACCGTTTAAAAAATACTCAAGACTTTTTAAAACAACTGCAACATCACCACCCACACAGCTTGATGTTACCGGAAGGCGGTAGCAATGAACGGGCAATGCTAGGCTTTCAATCGGTGATAGAACAACTCCATCAACAGTGCCCCGGTTGGTCACACCTTTTTACAGCGGTTGGCACCGGCGGCACCTTAGCAGGCCTGGCGAAAATGGCGGCCTTAAACCAACCATCCCATCGCCAAAGGTTGTTGGGTGTGGCAACACTGAATCAGGCAGACTTTCTCCAAAAGACTATTCGCCAGCTTTCCGGCTTCCAGTCACACACTGATCAGCATAAACAAGTGATTTGGCAATTGCTGACACAATACAGTGGCGGCGGTTATGCCAAAACAACGGATGCGTGTCTTGCTGATCAACACTGGTTTGAAGGCACTTTTGGTATTTTGTTGGATCCGATTTATACCAATAAGATGGTACATGGTTTTTTAGAAGAAATGCGACAGCAAAGAATCCCACCCAATGCGAAAGTGATTCTTTATCATTCGGGTGGGCTGCAAGGCCGATCAGAAGAAGACGGCCAAAATAATAGCGTTAAAACTGACTAATATGGTCAACGAGGGTTTTAATATCAGCATCGGAGAGATTTTTTACCGCAGGTATCATTATTGAACTCATGGGACCCACTTGTCCGCCTGCACGGTAGGTCTTTAAATTGGCTGACATTTGTTCAGCATCGCGGCCTGCCAATCTTGGCCCTATGCTACCTTCCCCTTTAGCTCCATGACAGCCAATACAAGACTGATATAGCTCGACCCCAGAGGTTGTATTTTCAGCCAATAATATGGCAGCCGGTTCATCTGCACTCAATGACTTGGCTTTTTCGTAAGTTTCTTCAACCGTTTCCGTCACGGAGTCCGCGACCGAACCAGTGACTTCTCCCACTTTTTCCTTGGCTTCATCAACCGACTCTTCTAGGGTTTCTTGTGCTTTGTCCATGGAATCTTGTGCCATCTCTTTGGCATTTTCAATGGCATCACTGGCTTTTTGTTTCGATTCTTCACTACAACCGCTCAACAAACCAACACTCAGTAACGTACTTAAGCCAAGACCAACAACCAAACGCCATGACAAACCGGATTGTGTATTTAAAAAAATCATAAAACCCTAAACTCCCTTCGATAAATTAAAAAGATAAATCAACTTAGCCTTATTATGGCATAAGCTTTCCTTATGACCAATAGCTACTTTTCTTAAAAAGCGGTTACAAAGCCTGTAGTTTTTTTTGTATCCGAGGAATCGACACTGGCTTAAGGGTTTTCATCGGTTGTGCAAATAAAGAAAGCCGCAATTCTTCGATTAACCAACGAATTTCAACCAGGCCTGGGTGAAGTTGATAAGCCGGCGATTGCGCCAGCGACTGATAACGATCCAATAAAGGTTGAATCTCACCAATCATTTTCTGATCTTTGGCCGGATCCAGATCAATTTTTTCCAACCGTTTTTCAATGCCTTGCAGGTAACGGGGTAATTGCTTCAGCCAGTTTTCAGGGGTGTCTCGAACAAAGGTGGCGTCAATCAATCCATCTAATTGCCCTCGAACATCTGCCACCGAGGCTAACCAACGAGCCGGCACCTTGCCTTTAATCTGCTTGGCAATGTTTTGATGCTGCGTCAGTATCTCGGTAACCTGTTTGGCTAATTGCTGTGCGGTTTCGATCCAGTGAGTTTTTACCTCTACTAACCGTTGCTCGTAATCGGTTTGACGGCGAATCTTTTCAGCATCCGGTAGCCATTCCAATAAGGCGCGATCAATAATTTGCTGTGTTAACGACTGACAATTACCATAGGGTGCAAAACACAAACAGGCTTTTTGCAAGGGGAGTTTTTTCTGTAAATATTTTTCTTTGTCGGCAAGCGCCTGTTTCATAAGTGATATTACCGCTTCACGATGAAGTTGTTCGGCTTCATCTCTATCCCCCAACAACGTTAATTCAATATGATTATCGACTTTTTGTAACGCAGGATAGGCAACCATTTCCAGTCCCTGCGAACGGATGGTTTTTGAATCGGCTAAGTCGCCAAAGTTCCAACTGTCAACAATGCGATGTTCGCTTTGTTGATGCGATTGGTGTTTCTGAATACGGGCATCAACCAGATGTAAATAGTCTGTTTTCAGTTTTTCCAAATCACTGTTTTCAGCAATTTTTTTGCCCTGATCATCCAATAACACAAAATAGGGGTTTAAATATTCAGGTAACCCCCCCTCGCCAAAATCGGCGACTGCTACTCGATTTTGTGCACGGCGATTCAGTGCCCAAACCAGTTGGGTAAGGTAATCTGCTGTGCGACCCTCAATTCGTTTAGTGGGCGACATGTCTGCCAACACGGCTTCGGCCGTTTGCGGTGCCGGAATAAATTGCTTACGCAACTTTTTGGGCAAGGCCTTGATATAAAAGGCGGTTTTTTCTTTTAATAACCCGGGCGTCAACCATTCAAAATCAGCTGATTGTGCCAGATTCAAGGCGGATAACGGCAATTTGACGACCAAGCCATCAACCACCTTTCCAGGTTCAAATTGATAATCAACGTGTAAATTCAGTTGATTTTTAATCCGCAGCTGATCGGGATAATCCGTTGCAACCCTGTCATCAACCGTTTGTTTCAATAAAAAATCACGCGCTAAATAGAGCGATTGGATTTTGTCAGGGTCTTTCTTTTGGGTCTGCTTTACCCAGGTTTCAAATGCCGGCTGGTTATAAATGTGAGCTGGGATACGGGCATCATAAAAATCATACAACACCGCTTCCTCAACTAAAAAATCCGGCCGCCTGAGCTTGGATTCCAGTTTATGAATCTCAGCGATTTGTTGCTGATTATGAATCAAGCAATCCACTTTGGTATTCATTTCACCCTTCACCAAACCAAACTGTATAAACAACTTTCGGGATTCGACCGGATTAATCGGGCCATAATTGCAACGACGGCGATTGACAATTGGCAACCCATAGAGCGTTACCGACTCAAAGGCCGCCACTTGCCCTGATTTTTTCTGCCAATGTGGGTCACTATAATGCCGTTTGATCAGATGTTGCGCCAAAGCTTCAATCCAATTGACATCAATCACCGCATTGTTTCGCGCATAGAGTTTAGTGGTTTCCACCAGTTCACCGGACAACAACCATTTGGGTTTTTGTTTGAATAATGCGGAACTGGGATGAATAAATAATTTAGTATTTCGGGCGCCAAGATAACTGTTTTCATCGTCTCTCATGGCAATATTCCCTAACAACCCCGCCATTAAAGAACGATGCACCGCCATCGTATGCAGATCCGATAATCGTTCGGTGACGGTTTTACCTTGCTGAACCTCTTCATATAAATGCAAATCCCCGACTTTAATGCCCATGCGTTTTAAGTTCATTTCCAACTGAAAAAACAAATCGTGCCATTCTTTCATTCGCAAATAGGACAGAAAATGGGTTTTGCATAATTTTCGGAGTTTGTTTTGACTTAAATGGCGGCGATTCTCTTCATAAAAACGCCATAAATTAAGGAAAAATAAAAAATCAGATCGACGATCTTCAAATACTTTGTGAACTTGATTGGCTGCTTGACGAGTCGATTCATTCACCTCCCGTGGGTCTTGAATACTAATGGCGGCCGCAATAATCAGTACTTCAGCCAGCACGCCATTTTTCTGCCCTTCTAACACCATTTTGGCCATACGCGGATCTAATGGCAATTTTGCCAGTTGACGACCTGTTTCAGTCAGACTTCGCTTTTCATCTAAAGCCCCCAACTCTTGTAATTGTCGAAAGCCATCATTTAATGCCTTGTCTTCCGGCGGTTCGATAAACGGAAAATGCTTGGGCGAGCCCAAGCGCATTTGCGCCATTTGCAACACCACCGTTGCCAGAGAAGTCCGATGAATTTCCGGCGGGGTAAAGGCAGCACGACTGGCAAAGTCGTCTTCCTCATAGAGTCTAATACACACCCCCGAACTCACTCGCCCACAACGACCCGCGCGTTGATTGGCAGAAGCTTGTGAAATCTTTTCGATGGGTAATCGCTGAACCTTGGAACGCACCGAATAACGGCTAATTCTGACCAGGCCTGGGTCGATCACAAACTTGATTCCTGGCACCGTGAGCGAGGTTTCTGCCACATTGGTTGATAAAATCACCCGGCGTTTGCTAGAAGTCTGAAACACCTTATTTTGCTCGGCCATACTGAGCCGCGCATACAGCGGCACGATTTCGGTATTTTTGAGATGTTGTTTTCGCAGCGCTTCTGCCGTTTCCTTAATATCCCTTTCACCGGTCTGAAAAACCAACACATCGCCAAACGGATCAATTGCTGATAATTCAGCTAGGGCAGCGCCAATTGCCGTAGGCATATCCTGTTCAAATTCATTGCCTTCATCATCGCTGGCTTTGATTAAAGGACGATAGCGAACTTCCACCGGATAGGTTCGGCCACTGACTTCTATAATCGGCGCGCCTTCAAAAAAATCAGAGAATCGTTGGGTGTCAATGGTGGCAGAGGTAATAATTAATTTTAAATCGGGTCGTTTGGGTAACAGTTTTTTAAGAATACCCAATAAAAAATCAATATTAATCGAGCGCTCATGCGCCTCATCGATAATTAACGTATCATATTGATTTAAATATGGTTCTTTTTGAACCTCCGCCAATAAAATACCATCGGTCATTACTTTCAATAAACTGTTTTCATGAACTTGATCATGAAATCGAACTTGATAACCGACCAACTCGCCAAGCTTAGACCCCAATTCTTCCGCAATGCGTTCCGCCACACTCCTTGCCGCCAGGCGTCTAGGCTGAGTACAGCCAATGCGCCCGAACACCCCTCGACCCGCCTCCAAACAAATTTTAGGAATCTGAGTGGTTTTACCAGATCCCGTTTCTCCAGCAATCACCACCACTTGATGCTGTTGAATCAGCGATAAAATCTCATCACGACGTTCCGCGACGGGCAAGGTCTCATAACGTATTTTGGGTACCAATTGTTGATGCGTCGCGACAGTATTAACAGACAAAGTGAGTTGCTGACAAAACTGCAGCCATTTTGGATTTTCAGAAAAATGCGGCGGAATATCAGAAGATTTAGGGGGCAAAGCGCTAAATTGACGAAACTGCTGCTGTAAACGAAATCGGTCTTTGGTTAACGTCTGCTTGAGTGCGCTTACAATCGATTGCTTATCGTTAAAATTGATTTGTTCTACCTGTAACACCGAGTGCTTTAAACCTCTCCATACCGACATTATTCGGATACAATCCCATTATGCCTAAGAAAGAAATAGGAACATAAATTTTGCATCTAAACTGACAAAAAAAAAGCATTTTACGCTAATTGACACTTTTTTACCAAAATCTAAGGAAAAGAGGTTGTTTTTAGAGAAAAAAGCCGCTAAAGTTATTCAGAATTTTAAGTAAACATTAACGCTCGACTTATTGTAGAATGTCCAGTGTTAATCAATACGCTCCCAATTACCCTCAGAAGGAACAAACAATGAATACCAAAAACCTAACATTACTGTTTAAAACCAGTTTACTTGC
>Ga0210038_1000285_pt1 | contig 34264 bp, 36 predicted proteins | sample CryGeyCG2114_020_FD_183970 | JGI IMG/M metagenome (GOLD analysis project Ga0210038, IMG submission 183970) | Groundwater microbial communities from aquifer - Crystal Geyser CG15_big_fil_post_rev_8/21/14_0.20 (SPAdes) (version 2) | ecosystem: Environmental > Aquatic > Deep subsurface >... | reverse complement strand
ATGGTTCTCCGGAGAACCGTGGACCAGGCTGTCGTCGAAGATGAAGCCGTGACCTGCCGATGCGGCGAGCGGGACCAACTGGTCGTCGAGATCGTCGCGATAGGCCGAAAAGAAAGAGAGCGATCCGGGCCCCTCGATGTGCGGCACGAGCTTGTGGCTCCCCGGCACGACATGCAGCGTTCCGTTGGTCGCATCGACATCGACCAGGGGGCACCACATTGTCACCGAGGTCGCGTCGAGCGAATCGAGCACCGGCCAGTTCTGGTGAACCGGGATGCGCCCCTGGCCGGTCGGCTTCACGTAGAAATTGGCGGAGAGCGGGCGGAAATCGGCCAGGTGGCGCGCGATGGCCTCGGCGAATGCCTTCGAGAGCAGTTCGAAAGCTGCACGCTTGTAGGCCTTCCCCGTATCGAGGAAACTGCAATGATAGCTGTTCATTGCCGGGCCGGAGCCGTCAGGAGTCCACTCGTCGGCCGGGGCAAGCCCGGCCAGCGCCGTAAGTAATTCGGAGACTTCGCGCGGTTCGAGCAGCGGCACCGCCACATAGCCGTCGCGGTCGAAGGCCTCCTGCAATGCCGGATCGCGCAATATGGCGGCCATCAGGCGCCAAGTCCCGCAAAGGCGCGCGAAAGGCGACCGCGCCACGTCGCGCCGCGTTCCGCCCGCAATTGGGCGAGCGGGTCGAAGGTTTCGCTGGCCCGCTGCCCGCGTTCGAGCAGCGCCTCGAATTCCTCGAGCGTGGGCTTGTCTGACCAGGATGGCAGGCGTCCGATTTCACGGCCTTCGATCACGTCGGTGCCGCCGGGGAACATGGTCTGGCACTGGATTTCGTCGAAGTCGTTGTCGATCATCACCGCCTCGCCGGTTTCGTCGTGATGGTAGAGCATGTGCCGCGCGCCTTCGTGCATCACGATGGTCAGGACGATCGGGCGGGCCCGCTCGCTGGTATTGGGCGTCGAGCCATGGAGCAGCGAATTCTCGAACATGATCGCCTCACCCGCGCGGAGCGGGATCGGAATCGCGTGACGGCGCGTGAGCTCGTCACGATAGTCGAGGAAGAACTCGTCCGTTTGCAGGGTGCGGATGAACCGCAGGAGCAGGTGCGAGCCGGGGACCACCAGCAGGGTTCCGGAACTCTCGTCGCAATCCTCGAGCGCACACCAGCAGAACACCGCCGGTTCGAACGGGCTTTCGGTCAGCGGTACGTGCTGGTGGACGTTGAGGGCGCGCGATCGGGGGGGCTTGTACAGCAGCGAGGTCTCGAAATAGCGGGTGTCGTCCAGCATCGCATCGAGGCGTGGATGAAACGCCTCGGCCATGGCATCGCGAAACCGGGCCTGGAAGACGGGCTCCCGCTCGAACATGGAATTGTAGTAGCTGTCCTCACAATCGTTCCGTTCGAAGCTGCGACCGGCCGCAACGTTTTCGAGCCGCTCGCGTACTTCTACGACCTCGTCTTCACCGAGGATCCTGCGCACCACGAAGCCGGTCCTGTCGAACTCGGCCTGCGTGGCCGCATCTCGAAACATCACCATAACTCTTCCCTCACCAGCAATTTCTTCAGTCTCGAGATCCGGCGCTGCCAGCTGCCTCGAGGATGGACTCCCCGCATCCGCAGCCGGTGGCGCCACTCGGCCGCATCGATCGGTTCGCAGCTTTCGTCGACCCGCGCTAAGGGGCGCCGCTCGCTCGGTGCGGGAAGTCGTCCGTTGAACATGTCGGAATAGGCGTATTCGTCCTCGGCGGCGTAGGCCACCGCCACCTCCCCTCCCTCGTCGCCGACGACGTAGGACGGGGTAGCCCCCTCCGGCACCATCGTGGTCAGGGTTACGAGCCGATCCTGCTCGCGCGCATTCCTCGCCGCACCGTGCGGCATCGTGTCGTCGAACAGGACGGCCTGGCCGGCGCGAACCTCGATCGCTTCGAGATATTGCTGCTGCAAGCTCGCGGTGAAGGACTGCCAGTATGCGGGGCGCATCGGGACCTGGATATGCCGGGTCAGCCGCTGGCTCCGCGGCACGATCGTCAGGGCGCCCGAATCGCGCGTACAGTCGACCAGCGGGCACCAGCAATTGATCGTCGCTCCGCGCAGATCCGAAACGTAGGGCGAATGCTGGTGGATCGGCGTTTCCGGTCCTTTGCCGGGCTTCCAGAAGAACGTCGCGAAGAGCGGCTCGAACCCGACCAGCACTTCGGTCAATGCGGGCTCGACGAAAGAGCGGATCAGCGCTGACGCCTCCGCGCGGTATTCGAGATCGAAATACGAGGTGTAGGCCGCCCCTTGCGGATCGTTGAAGCTTCGCTCGGATGGCAATAGCCGCCGCGCTTCGCGGGAGAGGGCCTCGACCGCCTCTCCGCCCAGCAAGTCGACAACGACAAAGCCGTCGCGGGCGAACGCCGCGTCGAATCCGGGGTCGCGGAAATACCCGTTCACCGGTGCGCTACTCGAATACGGTCGATGGGATCGTGGCCCGGGGCGATCCTTTCCCCCGCCGCCAAAAGCGCGATGAACTCGGTTTCGTCGAGCGCGAGATTCCGGTTCTCGACGAAGCCGACGCTGTGCAGCGCCGCTCGATTTTCCCGGACGATGCAATAGAGCTCGGGGTCGATTTCGCCGGTGCCGACTTCGAGCGCTTCGAAGCGACCGGGGGCTGTCTCGGCGAGGATGCACAGCCGGCTTTCTTCCGGAATCGCCGTCCCGAGGATGCGCAACAGCGGATCGTCGCTCGCATTGGGCTCCGACCCGTGCAGCAGCGACCGCTCGAAGATGATCGCCTGCCCGGCACGAAGTTCGAGCGTGACCGCGTGTCGGCTTTCAAGCGCTTCGGCGAAACCGGCGAAATAGGGCGCGGTGTCGAAACTCTGGACATGCCGGGTTATCGCGTGGCTGCCGGGAACGACGCGTAACCCGCCCCGGTTCCGACCGGTATCGTCGAGCGTGAGCCAGCAATGCACCGCGGGTTCGAAAATATCGCGCGTCACCGGCTGGTGCTGGTGGATGTCGAGGCGCCCCGCGCCGGCGGGCTTGGCGACGACATAGCCTCCTTCGTAGCGGAAGTGGTCGAGCAGGTCAGCGACGAGCGGGGTGAGCGTGCGATCCGCGATCCCGGCGCCCCTCGCACGGTGCGGCGGGTCGAAGAGGGTGCCGTAGAGCGCGCCCTGCGGGTCGTTGACGGGCGTGGCACCATCCATCGACCGGATCGCCTGCGCGCGCAGTTCGCGCGCCGCCGCCTCGCCCAGCGCATTGACGACGACATACCCGTCGCGATCGAGGCGCGCCTGCAGGTCGTCGCGAAGAAAGGCCCGGCGTGGGGCACGTACGCTATGCATTGTTGAGGACCCGATCGACGAGCCGCCGCACGCGCCCGCGCCAGCGACCGGGCTGCCGGGAAGCGCGCGGGGCCGAACGTCCCTCGCTCCTGCGAGGGACCAGCGGAAACGTCGTATCGATGTGTCGCCCGGCGTCGAGGCGGCGCCAGAATTCATCGGGATCGACGAGTTCGTGGACGTCGTCGACATAGCCCAGCTTGCGCCAGTGCCCGGGCGGATCGATCATGTCCGGCCGGATGTGATACTGGTAACCGAAATCCTTGCCGGTTTCGTAGACCACGTATTGTCCGTTTGCCGCCGGGAACAACGCGATCGGCTCCAATGCTTCGGGAATGCAATGCGTGGCCAGCGCGATGCGATGGTCGCCGGTCGTGTTGGGGTAGGATGCGTGGATCAGGCTTTCGTCGAACAGCATGGCCTCCCCGGCTTCGAGGTACACCGACTCCATCCTCTCCGCGATCGAGTCCCACGCGCGCAGGAAATAGGGTTCCTGTCCGTACATCGGCATGATCGGGAAAAGCTTGTGGCTCCCCGGGAGGACCTGCATCACGCCGTTTTCCTCCCGCATGTCTTCCAGCGCGCACCAGCAGAAGACGGTCGAGACCGACTGGTCGAGCGTGAAGATCGGATGGACATGCGGCGGTACGGCGCGCTCGCCCGCAGGCTTGACGATCACCGAGGGGTGCAGTCGCTTCATGCCGTCGAGCAACGGCATCATGCCCTGATCGAAGACCGGGCCGGCCAGCTCCTCGATCCAGGCTAACTCAGGTTCGTCAGTATAGATGTAGGTTACGTTCTCATGCCGGGGGATGCGCGACGGCAGCGAATGACGGGCCCGACGAGCGATTTCGAGGGCCACTTCGCGATCCATCAGCCGGGCCACGACGAAACCGTCGCGCGCGTACTGTTCTTCCAAGGAATCCGAGTGAAATATGATTCCCCTCCACACTAAAACCCGGCCTTCCTCTTAACAGCTGGCGAAAAGTCGTCGAGTCCCTGAATAGACGCGCTCCAGCCAAGACGTTCCGATCAAAAAGGCTTCGGGTCTTCAAGGCGATTAGCAGCGGGACCCTGCTGCGGCAGAGGCTGCGTCTCCAACCATCGCGAGGGTGCGGTGAGGCATCGAAAATTCAGTGCGGAAATTCCAACATTCTGCACCGAGCGCCCGTACTGCTCGGAGCCGACCGTCGGCTAACGACCCGACTGCATTCATTGGGCACCATTTAAGAAACCGCTATGAAACGAGTGTCCACGCATGCCCTTACTAAAGGCGCGGAGACCTAGTTACGGGCCTTCATCGCTTTTGCGCCTTCAAATGCTAAATCCGGAAGGCAAGAAGGCTGTTGGGTCCAATGCAATCATTCACCTTCCTTTAGCGGTTTGGCGGTATCGGATCGGAGGCGCCGAAACGCACCACCTTCGTGGGGGATTGGGGAACTGAATTTGGATTGGTTCACACTCAGTAAGAGCGACAAAGCACTTCCCCTACCAGTGTATGCCCAGCTCGTAACCAGGCTCTACCAGACGCCCCTTACCGTAACGGTAGGATCTGGCTGCTATATTGGTTTGCTTGGCGGGCTGGCCGCGTTCCGGGCTAACGATCTTGGGTTGGCTGTTCTCACGATCTCCGCGGTATCGTTTGTGTTCTTCGGTCTCCTGCGCCGGCCCCGATTTCTTGAGCAAAGATCTGCTAGGGAAATCTACAAATCGGAGGTGCCCTTCTGGTTTGCGGCATTGGGCACTTCTTCGGCGGTCGGAGCGCTGAGTGCCCGCGCGATCATCGCGACCAATATACCCATCGTCCACTTCCTGGCGCTCGCTCTCGCAATGGCCACCATGGCTATCGCACAACGCAATTACCACCGGCCCCGCTTGGTGGCGGCACAGCTCATTTCCGTCGCCGTGCCCGGCGCCTTGGCATGTTTCATTCATGGCGGGATAGAATACGGGGTCTTAGGCGTAGGCGCTCTGATATTATCCTTCATGATTTGGCGAACAGCTTTCGCTCACTACATCGACGCCCAAGAAATCATTATCAAGGACAAGATCCTCAGCGAGCAGAACCGCCGTTTTGATGCCGCCTTGAATAATATGGCGCAGGGTCTCTGTATGTTCGACGGGGATGGGCGTCTGGTTGTCTGTAATAGAAAATATATCGAAATATATGGACTGTCTGAAGATGTCGTTCGTCCTGGCATCGATTTGATGGGCATCCTCAAGCACAGTGTGGAGGTCGGAAATCATTCGGCGCGCGACGCAGAGGATTTGCACGATCGATTCGTTGACAAGATCGTGTCCTCTGACTCCTCAACATTTCTAAACGAGCTGGAAGATGGGCGGACCATTGCACTTGCACATGAGAGGATGCGTTCGGGAGGCTGGGTAACCACGCATGAGGACGTGACCGAGCGTCGACGTGCAGAAGCACGGATCGCTCACATGGCTCGTCACGATGCGCTAACGGATCTTCCCAACCGCACTTTCTTTCAGGAGCGGTTAACCGAAGCGCTTGCTCGAATCCCCGCCCATAAACAAGTGGCGGTGATGTGCTTGGACTTGGACCGATTCAAACCTGTAAACGACACGCTCGGTCATTCGGTCGGCGATGCAATCCTCCAACAAGTCGCAGAAAGACTGAAGGCTTGCGTGCGAGAGAATGACAGCGTCGCCCGGATCGGCGGCGACGAGTTCGCAATCATTCAGTCCGCCTCCACCCAACCAGAAGGCGCAAGCGTACTTGCAGAGCGGATCGTTTCGGCTCTTGACCATCCCTTTTACGTGGGTGCGAAGCAAGTCTGCATCGGGGCGAGCATAGGGATTTCCCTCGGACCGAACGACGGCCTCAACGCGAACCAACTGTTGGTGAACGCCGATCTGGCCTTATATCAAGCGAAAGCACGGGGACGGGCCCGTTATTCTTTCTTCGTTCCTGAAATGGACTTGGAAATGCAGACTAAACGCGAGCTTGAAGAAGACCTTCGCCGCGCAGTCGTGAATAACGAGTTCGAGATGGTTTATCAGCCCGTGATAGACACCTGTGACGGGAAGATCTCTTCATTTGAAGCACTCTTGCGCTGGAGCCACCCAAGCAAAGGCATAATCCTGCCAGGCGACTTCATCTCTACTGCCGAAGACATGGGCTTGATAGTGCCCATCGGAGAATGGGCCCTGCGAGAAGCATGCTCGAAGGCGTCAGCCTGGCCCACGAACATAGGGATTTCCGTCAACCTCTCGCCGGTCCAGTTCAGAAGTGGCGATAAGCTCGTCCGTAGCGTTGCCAACGCACTTGCGGTTTCGGGTATCGATCCCAAGCGTCTAGAATTTGAAGTCACAGAGGGGGTTCTACTAGACGAAACCCTCGAAACTCTGACGATACTACAAGAACTTCGAAACCTTGGAGTGAGATTTGCGCTGGACGATTTTGGGACGGGATATTCGAGCCTAAGTTACTTGCGTTCGTTCCCCTTCCACAGAATCAAAATTGATCAATCTTTCATCCGGGACATCGACGTCCAACCTGAGGCTCTATCTATCGTCCGGGCTGTGACCGATCTCGGAACCAACCTCGGCATGTCTATAACTGCTGAAGGAATTGAAACCGCCGAGCAACTCAAGCACGTCCAAATTGAAGGATGTTCCCACGCTCAGGGGTACTATGTAGGAATGCCAATGGACGCGAAAAACGCCTCACGACTTGTTAAAAAGGCTTTCTCCGTTCATGGCCGAGAGGCAGCGTAAACTTTTAATGAGGGCCCGTTCCCGAGGTCGGAACGGCAGATGGCTGTACTCCGCCGCGTTCCGCTAATTGACGCATTTGCTCTGACAGTGCCTCGCACGGCAGTGAGTATCGAACCCTGAGCAGGCGCTGCGCGCCCCACCTATCACTGCGACAACTGCCAAGAGGTCTGAACCAGTCCTTGAAAAATATCCCGATAGCTATCCAGATCTTTTTGCGCGGCAGCATCGAATTCAGTTGCACGGTCCAATCGCGTTTCGATTCCGGTCATCGCCCCGAGAAATAAGGAACGAGCTCGATCATAATCCTCGCCCTCACGCTGTAATGCGATTGCAAGCGCAGCATCTGCCCTGATCTTTTCGCTATCGCCGATGTCTCCCAAATTGCGGCTCCTGGCCCAACCGAGCTCGAGATGACGTCTCTGGTTCTCGACCATTCCAAGCTTTGCACTCGCTGCGGCGAGCCTTAGATGCAGCGCTGTCAGTAAACGATGATTGTCGGGTGTGTTTTCGCTTGCGAGGCCGAGCCCCTTGTTGAAATTGTGTCGTGCACCAAAGGCATCACCCAGCGCCAGCTGCGCCTCTCCCAGCTTGAGGCTCAGCCAACCTTGCATCGCCATTGCCGCCATGCGTTCGCTGCGGGCGCGGGGGAGGTTGCCATGCGCGATCGAAAAAGCCTTGTTGTAGAGCGCCTCGGCCTTGGCATAGTCGCCATCGAGCATCCCTAGATCGCCCAATAGCTCGCGAATATGCGCTGTGTCCTTATGGTCGGGCATCTCGCGATCGACATACCAGGCCAATGCATTTTGCAGGTACGAGTGCGCCGCTCCGCTTCGGCCGGTAGCGAGGAAAAATTTGCCGATCGCGACCTGTATCTCGATCGCCAGTCGTGAGGAGTCTTCACCAATCAATTGGAGCAAATCGTAGGCTTCCAGCAAGTGGTCCTCAACCTTGCCCAAGCGACCACTGTACTCACTGGCACTGGCCAGTTCGAGCAATGTGCCCGCCATGAAGATCGCATCGGTGCTTACGGGTTCGGCACTCCTCGACGCGATCAATTTACGCACACGCACGGCGTTTTCCAGCAAGGGAATGGCTTCGGGCTGCCGCCCTCGCAATATAAGAGCCCGCGCCAGACTTCGGGATGTGTTGGCTTGCCAAACGTAATGTCGACTGTCTGGCGCCAACAGGTACGCTATCTCGGCCGCACGAAACCTGAATCTCAGAGACTCCTCCGACCGTCCGGTTTGATCGGCAATGACTGCTGCACGGTCCACCAGAAAAAGGCAGTCTAAGACGGTGTCACCAGAGCTTTCGCACCTTTCCATCTCGGCAAGCAGGATGGGATAAGAGTCGGTTCCGGCTTGTAACCCTTGAGCTTCCGCAGGGATTGGCCAGAAGGATTCTTGCGCGCCGATCGCGCGAGGCATTACCATCAAAGCTAATGCGAAGATGAGACGCATGGCTTATCCCATAGGCTCATGTGCAGGTTTGTCAGCAGTCGAAGTCGGACACCGGCGAAGCTCCCGACTTGAGGTCGGGCCACCGGAGTGGGCACCCGGCCAGCAAACAGCCAGGTTCGAACGGTCATTCCTCTCTTGGGTGGAATTGCCGCAATCACGATCAAGGGATAGCTCGGTTTAGCCGCATTGCTACGAAAGGGCCGGGGGCAGAACGCCTGTTCCGCGACGAAGCGCGAGGCCCCGGCAAACAGAGACTAGTGCTGGGGGTCGATGGCGGTGCTGTCAGTCTAATCGCAACTTGTCTCCGGCCGGCGCAGCTGTCCCCTTACCCGGCAAAACTCAGGCCATGAGCGATTGCCACTCGGCCAGTGCGGCCGAGCGGCGGGTCTTGTAGGTCTGTCTATCGACGAGGCGGCGTTCGAGGTTGAAGTGGTTGTGGACGTTGGCGTGGACCGAGGAGAACTTCTGTAAGCTCTTCATCCTCCTGAACCGCTGCATCGACCGCTCGCGTCTTCGGAACGAGAGATGGCTGTTCTCCACCCGGTTGTTGGCCCAGCGTCCCACCTCCTGTTTGTCGAGGTTGCCGAGCTCACCCATCGCCGCCTTGTAGGAACGCAGGCCATCGGTGGTGACCGCCTCGGGCGATCCGTGGCGTTTGAGGGCCTTCTTCATGAATCGCAACGCTGCGGCCTTGTCCCGCGTCTTGGTGACATAGCTCTCGAGGATCTCGCCTTCCTGGTCGACTGCGCGCCAAAGGTAGACCATCTCGCCGTTCACCTTCACGTACATCTCGTCGAGGTGCCACTGCCACTGGCGAAAGCCGCGCATCCGGCTCACGCGCTGCCGGCGGATGTCGCCGGCGAACATCGGGCCGAACCTGTTCCACCAGTGACGCACGGTCTCGTGGGAGATGTCGATCCCGCGCTCGAAGAGCAGGTCCTCGACGTTCTTCAGGCTCAACGGAAACCGCACGTACATCATCACAACCAGGCGGATCACCTCGGGCGAGGAATTGAAATACCGAAGCGGGCTGGCTGGCTTCTTCTTGCGGGGCATTCGTCCGCCCTGCCCGCTCAATCATTACCAGCAGGTGCATTTGCTCTGACAAGGCCCTGATAAGCCTATAAACATGGCGGTTGATTGGTCCACTATCTGCGCAGGCGAACAAGAGGTGCGTCAGGTGACCTAAGAGGGCCGCTTTCCACCCATCTGGCGACGCTTGTACCGAGCTTGGCTGGTGCCAGAAACAGACGGGCGCGTAACGACCCGATACCTGCCGCGGAGGCTCTGGGAAATAGCCTCCCAAAAACCGGTCGCGAATGGCATAGTTGGGACTATTTCCTAACTCTTGGGACCGGCAAGGGTCGGGTTATCTCGATCCCGCGGGGCGGAGCCTGCATTCTCCCGCTTGGCATGATGTGTGCTTAACGCGCTGCGGCCCTCCTTCCGAGGGTTGTCAATCGAGGATTACCCATGCGCATATTCGGTTTGGCGGCATTCGTCGCAGCGTCCCTTTCCGTGCCCGTTTCGGCTCAAACCTCCGGCGAGCTCGGCAAGGATGTCGATGCCATCGCCGCCCACTTCTCCGACACCCCCATCATCGGAATGACGATCGCCGTCAGCCGCGGCGGACGGATCGTCTTCATCCGCGGCTATGGCCATTCCGATCTCGCCAGCGGCACGGCGGCGGGTCCGGACACCGTCTATGAAATCGGTTCGATCACCAAGGAGTTTACCGCCGCCGCGATCCTTCGCCTGGTCGAGCGAGGCAGGCTGCGCCTCGATGCGCCGATCCATCAATATTTCCCCGAACTGACGGCTGCGGCCCCCGAGGTGACACTGAGCCATCTGCTTTCGCACACCTCCGGCCTTTCGAGCGAACGGAGCGCCGAGGATCTCACCGCTCCGACCGACCCCGAAGCCATTATCGCATTTCTCGCGTCGCGGCCGGCCGAATTCCAGCCTGGCGAGAAATTCCGCTACAACAATAATGGCTACAATCTGCTCGGCCTGCTGATCGAGAGAGCGAGCGGGACGAGCTGGCAGGATTACATGGAGCGGGAGTTCTTCGCTCCGCTGGCGCTCGAATCGACGCATGTTTGCGCCGCCTCCCGCGATCCCCGGGTCTCGAAGGCCTACAGGCATCCGGTAAAAGGCTCAGGCGGACCCAGCGAGTTCGAGCGACACCATCCTTCCTCCACCTACGCCGCGGGCGCGATCTGCTCGACCGCGGCCGACCTGCTCCGCTGGCAGGAGGCGCTGGTGAGCGGCGAGGTCGTGGGCGAGCAGAGCGTCGCGCTGATGGCGACCCCGCGCACACTCTCTTCCGGCATGCCCGCTCCCTACGGGCTGGGGCTGTTCTCGGACGATGCGCTGGGCGAACCCCATCTCCACCATGGCGGAGCGTCATCGGGCTTCATTACCCAGCTGGGTTATTTCCCCCAGGACGGGACCGGCATCGTCGTTCTGACCAACGGAATCTATGCCGGAGCGATCGCCGAGCAGATCGAGCAGAGCGTTTTGCGTGTGTCGCGCGGAGAGGATGCCGGACTGCCGATCAACCTTCCGCTTTCGCCGGCGGAGCGCGCGGGCTTCGCCGGAACCTACGATCTGGGGCCAGTCGAGATCGAGGTCTACGAGCAGGACGGGGTGCTGAGAGCCCAGCCGGGCGATCAGGTCTCAACCCGCCTGCTCTATCAGGGCGAAATGCGCTTCATCGCCGAACACGATCCGCAAATCGAATTCATATTCGAAGCTGCGAACGGACAGGCCGCGGCGTTGACACTGCGCAATCGCGGCCGTGCGATGCCGCCGGCGAAGAGGGTTGCCAACTAGGATAAGGAACCGGGAAGTTTGCCTGCAGTCCGTTTTGGCATCGTGACTGCAGGCTGCCCTGCGTTTCCGAGAAGGCGTTAAACAGCCGCAACACAGGAAATCCGTCGATGATTGGTTGCCTCCCTTGCCACGGAATGGCCGCTTCCCACCCATCGGCTGACGCTTTCACCGGGCTAGCTATGCCTCAGGAGCCCACCAGCCATTAACCACCCGCTTGCTGCTGTCTTTTCATTGCAATCCCAATGCAGGAAGGAGTTTAGATTATCCGATCGATCACACCGCTCAATGATGGAATGTACGGTAGGAATGACCACTAAGTAACCTGCTTGGGCGCGGGCACGTTACTGACTGTCTCTACCTCCTCATATGCTCTGTCGGATTTAGGAATTACGCTCAGTTGGCCATTGGTCTCTAACACGACCCAGTTTGCGTCATCGAGGTTTAGACAGCCTTTAGCTCGCAATGCGCCGAGGATTTCCTCACGCGAAATTCTGGTGCGAGCCATAGCGTCCTCGAGAAATTGCCCTCGATGGGTTAGCAAGGTGGGTTCGGCCTTGAAGACCCGGCTGGCGAAATCGCTCTTCTGAACCCAGCACGTTGTAATAAATTGCAAAAAGGCGAGCGCAAGGATCGCAGCGGCCGCATCCAAAGTGGAGATATCTTTAAGCAAGATACCACTGGCTGCTAGGCTTCCGACCGCGACAGTTATGATCCAGTCGAAATTGTTGAGTTCGCCGGTCGTACGTTTACCGCTGACCCGAACCATCACGACGATCAAAAGGTAAAATACCGTTGCTGACAATAGAATATCGGCGACACGCTCGACAGAAGACCACATGTTGTCGATCGTGATGAGGCTATTTAAACTCATTTTGCTGGCTGAATTTCGTAATCAATCGGCTTGAAGCTCCCCCCGTTTGAGGCATATGCGGAGCACGCGGTGAGACCAATAATCAGATCCATTTCCGCCCGCAGAACAATATAGTCGCCGGCATCGCTGCGCGGTGGTTTCACCGCGACGCTTCCGTTTTCCACCTCTACATTCATGAAAACATTGAACGCGGTCGGGATGTCGTCCTCGTCCACGCCGAACGGTTTGAGTGCTTCGGCAAGGTTGCCGAAGCAACCGCGATGGACTGGCTTGTCCGGGTAAAAATGTTTGAAAGTGTCTTTGCTACACGGGGTCAGCAGGAAATCATGACGGCCGCATATGTCCTCGACGATCGACAGCATGACGTTTGACCGGTTCGACCACAATCGATTGCCTAAACCAAGTTCGATCGTTTCTTCATAATCGAAGGTTCGCCCGTTCGAAATAACTTCTTTCACGTCCCCTTCCTTGTAACAGACCAAATCCGACACCTGTCCGCCTTCGGGATCGACAATCTTGAGCAATTCGCCCTGTGCTAGTTTGAAGGCAGTGCCGCTGCGCTTTTCGATCCGGTTCATTTGCTCTCCGTTCTCGGGTCACTGAAGGGACAGGACCAGTCTTCGTCCACAACGCGTCCGCTATATTGTCTCGCTTCACTGGCATCGCCGTGGCGCGCCAGCATGGGATTTATCGAACCCGAATAGGCTTCATCTCGCGTGAGAATGGAGCGGCGCATGGTCTCGTAGCGGCCTTCTTCGCGCAGCCGCTCGAACTGATCGTGCAGATTGAAAATCAAGGTTGGACGGTCGAACCGCCGCGCCTTGCGAGAAGCACACGGATGCAGCCCAACGACAAAGAACGCTTGGCCGCCGAAACTCAGAGAGAAGTGAGGGTCCTGCGGATCGGCGCTCACGCTGGCATCGAGTTTCTGCCCCCGCCAATGATCCTTATCGGCGAGCGATTGCAATCGCTCCCACATCAGCGCCTCGAACTGGCGTTCGTCAAAATTCTTTCGGGCAGCGAAAATTACCGCAAAACTTCGCAGGCCGGTCGGGTTGTCTCGATAATCGTAAGCCCATTCGAGCAGACGGTCGTGAATCTTAAGGTCGTCCCAAGCGCTCTCAAGATCGCGAGCGACGTATGCTCCGAGCCAATCCCGATTTAGAACTGCCTTGGCGCCGACACAGGGAAATTCGCGCTTCTCGATGAATGCGCGCAGACGCCCCACCCAATCAATGCCAGGCTCAGCCTCAAAATTCCCGTCAGTCGGGGCCTGGGATCTTGCGCAGTTAATACCTTCGGGCGTTCGGTCCGATCCGAGCATCGTAGAGTTAGACCTCGCGCAACCGTTCAGGAGGGTCGCCCGCGTCTAGTCCAGACATGCGCTGCGCGACATCAAGCCCCATGCTCCAGTTTTTCTGCAGCCTGACTTTTGGGTTCGGCGCACACCAAATCTCACCGCCTTCGGTAAGGGCGGTGACCCACAACAAATGGTGCTCGGGTCCATAATCGATAACCGCAAAGGCCATACCCTCGCCGCGCTCCAAAATAAAAACCGGGAGGGGAGGATTGAGCTGGGTAAACATCTAGTTTGACTGCCTTCGCGCAATCAATGCACGCGAACCCGAATCGTTTCCCGTGCCGGCGTTTCTGCAGCCATTTCTGATAATTGGGAGGCATGAAGGATCGCATCGTCTGAACGCAAGCTGGGACGAAAATTCTACGTGCGAAGCGCTTGGTCAACCAACATTTTGAGAGCAGCCTCGACCGCTTTTTGGCATGCCTTGTTTCGGCCGATATCGCCTAGGTGCAGCACTTCGTGCTTTGTCCCTCGCGCATTTGCCGTGGCCAAATGTATCAAACCCACTTCTTCATCGCCTTCGCGCGGCCCGGCAAACCCCGTGATAGCAACGGCCAGATTTGCGCGACTGTTTTCAAGGGCTCTTTCCGCCATAGCGCGCGCTACGTCTTCTGCGACCCCTTCGCACTCCTCCACGCGCTCGCGCTCCAGCCCCAAAACATCGCATTTCGCATCGATAGAATAGACAACGAAAGCCCTCTCCAGAATAGGGCTGGCCGCAACATTCGACACGATGGCCGAGGCCAACATACCGCCAGTGCAGCTTTCTGCGACGGCGAGGGTGTGATCGCGGGCCAGAAGAATATTAGCCAACTTCTCAAGCAGATTGGTGATCGAATTGTCGGTCATTTTGAGGCTGACTGATAATTACATCTCGGCTTTCACGGTTGGGCCAACAAAGGTCGGAGCTCGGCGCGCACCTCGCACTGCTGGCAGCAAGCTCGGAACACATAATCGGCTCAATAGCTCCACAAAAGGTTATAATTTTTGAGGAAGCGATCACATGAGCGATCAGGCGACCGGCGAAAAGACAGAGCCTCCACTTCCAACGCAACAGCAAACCGTGCCGGGATCCTTCTGGGACATGGACCCGGTGCCAGACCATGGTGAGGAATCCTATCGAGGCGCGGGCCGGCTGAAGGGAAAACGTGCGATCATCACCGGTGGAGACAGCGGAATTGGTCGTGCTGTTGCTATCGCATTCGCTCGCGAGGGTGCCGACGTGCTGATCTCCTATCTTTGTGAAGAGAAAGATGCGCGGGATACCGCCGCCCTTGTCGAAAAGGAGGGCCGCACCGCAATCCTCGTGGCGGGCGATATCAGCGATGCGTCGCACTGCCGCGACGTAATTGAATCAGCCATGAGAGATTGGGACTGCATAGACATACTGGTCAACAATGCTGCCTATCAGGCGACCTTCGAAAAACTCGAAGACATCGCTGATGACGAATGGGAAAAAACGTTCGCGACCAACATCCATTCGATGTTCTATCTCACCAAGGCGGCACTGCCGCACATGGTCGAGGGTAGCTCAATCATAAACACGGCATCGATCAATTCGGATCAGCCTAATCCGATGCTGCTACCCTATGCGACCACGAAGGGAGCCATCCAGAATTTCACCGCTGGCCTGGCGCAACTGTTGGCCGATCGAAAAATCCGGGTCAATTGTGTCGCACCTGGGCCAGTTTGGACTCCGCTGATCCCTGCCACGATGCCCGGGGAAGCAGTGACGACGTTCGGCGAAGATTATCCGATGAAACGTCCTGCGCAACCTGCGGAACTGGCTCCTCCGTATGTCATGCTGGCGAGCGGCGAAGCCAGTTACATTTCGGGCGCGACGATCGCCGTCACTGGCGGGAAACCACTACTTTGATCAGCGCACTTTTTGATTATCTGGTTCCAAAGCGGCTGCTCACGAAAGTGGCCGGGCGTGTCGCGCGTATTGAAGACGGCCGGATCATTCCCCCGCTGCTCCGCTGGTTTATCGGCAAATATCGGGTGGATCTGGACGAGGCGGCTCAACCCGATCTTAGGGGCTATCGCACCTTCAATGACTTTTTTACCCGTCCACTCAAGCCAGGTGTCCGTCCGTTGGCGGCGGCCGATTTCGTTTCTCCCGTCGACGGTGCCATCAGCCAGTTCGGATTGGTAGAGGAAGGCCGAATGCTTCAGGCGAAGGGTCACCGTTTTACCGTGACAGACCTCTTGGGAGGCGATGCTGACCTTGCCGCTGAATTTCATCATGGCAGCTTTGCGACGCTCTATCTTTCGCCACGGGATTATCACCGCGTGCATATGCCTTGTGCGGGAAGATTAGTTCACATGACCTACGTCCCCGGCACCCTATTCTCAGTCAAACCGTCCACGGTGCGCGCCGTGCCGGGTGTTTTTGCGCGGAACGAACGCATAATTTGTCTCTTCAATTCATCCGATCATGGAAAATTCGCGGTTGTTCTCGTCGGAGCAACGATTGTCGGGAGCATGGCGACCGTATGGCACGGAGGAATCATCCCACGTCGCACTGACCAACCATACGAATGGAGCTACGATGAATCCTCGATCGATCTGAAAAAAGGAGAGGAAATGGGCCGTTTCCTGCTCGGCTCCACAGTCATTACCCTATTCGGAAAGGGCGCCATATCTTTCAACGCTGATTGGGAACCCGAGAGATCGGTTCGACTTGGAGAACGCATGGGGGATGCACCTGCCTGATGCCTTTCCCCGCATCTGTGCAGGCAAACCGTCGGCATTATTGAAATAGATGCATTCCCGGAGGCGGTGGAGGTGGATTGGGAATCTGACGACGCCTCGCGTCGGCCACCAAGATGCCGGCAGCTATTTGTTCGTCGGAAAGGGGTTTGTGAAGACAGCCAATCGCGACCCCCTCAATGGCCGCACCCGGGCAGTTTCCGGTGGCGAACACGACCGAAATGCCAGTTGAAGCCAGCTTCTGGGCGACACTTAAGCCGCTGTCGCCCCCGACCAGACGCATGTCGACGAGTGCGAGTTCAGGTTTAAGTCGAGCAGCGGCAGCCAAAGCCGATGCCTCGTTGTCGGCGATCTCGACAACCTCATGCCCATTTTCCTCGAGAACATCTTGAATGTTCATCGCGATGAGTGCTTCGTCTTCAACAATTAATATCTTCATATCGGTGGGTCAGTTTAGCATCAGCTCAGTTTCGCGGCAGTATTATCGTGACTGCGGTTCCCTCGGGGCCAGTTTTTCTCATTATCTTTGCTCGTAGCTGCCGGCTCAGAGCTTTGATGATTTTCGATCCGAGGCCAGACCCGGAGATATCCGGACCAGTCGCGGAGGTCGAATAGCCCTTACCGTCGTCATACACCTTTACGGAAATTTCCTTGTCGGTCGAACCCAGAACCACACCCAATGTTCCCCGTTTCCCATCCGTAAAAGCATATTTTAGGCTGTTAGTTAAAAGCTCTGCAACAATCAGCGCTAGAGGCACTCCCTCATCGATTCCGAGGGCAATGCCAGGCTCAAGATCAAGTTCGGTGGTGATTTCGCCATTGATGGCCAACGATTCAACGGTGGCATTGACCAGGTCCTCTAGGAACTCTCCGATGTCGACCATGGAGTGATCGCCGCCCATGTAGAGCCGCTGATGTATTGACGCGACGACCGCGACACGGTTTCGAGCATCGGCGAGAGCAGCGCGTAGGCTCCCTTCTTTTGCCTGACGAGCATGGAGTTGAAGCAAGGCCATCACTACCTGAAGGCTGTTCTTCACGCGATGGTTCACCTCTTGGAGGAGCATCTCGCGACCCGCGAGGGCTTTTTCCAAGTCACATTCGCGCTGTTCTAATTCTCTCCGCAATTCGTTTTCCCGGGTTACGTCACGTATCGCAGCAAAGAATATCGGCTCACCATCTTGCCTAAGAAGCTGGAGGTGAACCGATACGTCGTAAAGCGAGCCATTTTTCCGCCGGTGAACTGTCTCAAAAACCATGTCGCCTGCACCGCTCTCGATTAGCGGCTGGACCTTTCTTCTAAACTGCTCCTCGGTAAGTTCTGGTTTGATGTCCCATGGGCTAAGCTCACGCAGTTCTGCGAGACCATAGCCAAGGTTTTCCCGCGCACCGCGGTTTACAAGAAGAAACCGAAAATCCGTGGCCGAAAAAATGAAAATCTCGCTGGCAGCATCTTCGACAATAAGGCCAAGCTGTGCGGCGGAGATTGGCTGCTTTTCACGCTGCGGCATCGGTATCCATCGACTTGGCCAAATGGGGGATTTCTAAGCACATTCTTAATGAGAGCGTCTGGCGGCCACAAGCGTCGCAATAGGCTGGCACGGGCCTAGTCTTCGACCCGCCTTGCACTCCTGCAATGAGCGTGTGTGATCGCCCCCTCAACTCTTTATATATCGGATTGGAAACTGAAGGGTTTATGGCGCGTCTCGCAGAAGTATGACGCACTATCGCCACATCGCCAAAGGTAGGCGTGGGAAATGGTATCCGACGCTCAGCGAAGCACAACGTCAAGCCAACAAGATCGGCGCAGGATTCCTAGACCCGACAGGGCAATTCGTGCCCTATCGCGGGACCATCCTCGAGTTTCGCGACTGATCGGATCGAAAGATTTTTCGGCTGACAACCAGCTTCCCGACTGTCCGGTGGGGCTCGACACAGCTCAATTGCATCTAAGACCGGCGGAGGGGCAACCGCGTCGCGAACATATCGCGCAGCGATCTACCCCTCCCCTCCTGGTCACCTATGCAACCCTAGTTCTGCACCAGACTCATCGCCAACTGGCCATTACAAGCCGCTGCCTTACCAATACGGTGTCACGGTCCAATATTCATAAACTCGCGACTGATAACCCCGGTCATGCTGAAGGTCGCGATTATCCGCAGTATGGGTCGGCGCATTTCGCAGCTGATCTTCGGTCACATCAAGCTTGTAGCCGTCGAGATCGGTATCGTATTCGAATTTCTCCCACGGGAGGCTATGTAGCTCGCCGCCCATGCCCAGAAATGCTCCCACCGAGATTTCTACATCTCGAGCCTGGCCACTCAGCTTCTCGATCATGACGCGCTTTACGCTTCCGATTTTTTCGCCTTCTTTGCCGTAGACACTCGTGCCTTCGACACGATCGCTGCCGATCAGTTCGTGGGCCCTGGTTTTCTCATCAAGCATTTCGGTTCTCCTCTCTTAGGTTTTAAGAGCGAGGAGCTTTCCATGGTGAGAGGATCGCCCCTCATTGGATTAACGAACGGGGAGCGAAACGTTTCGTAATCTATCGCTCCTCTGGGTCGGGCCAGCCCATATTCATGGGCGGCCGCTTGTCACGGCGCTGCCCGGCGGCCGCCGATTGGCCTGACCACCTCGCTCAGCCGGTCGTAGTGGGATCTTTAAATCCTTCGCAAATCGCCAATAAAGTTATCGGTCCAGCGTTGAACGTTGTCGTTTCGCACCGTTTCGATGAGCTTTGCGTACCTCGCCTTGCGCTCCGCCAGCGGCATGTCCAGCGCCTCCCGGATCGCATGCGCAAGCTCGTCCGAACTATGCGGATTGACGAGCAAAGCGTCGGGCATTTGCTCCGCTGCTCCCGCAAAACTTGAAAGGATCAAGACACCGGGATCGTCGGGATCCTGCGCAGCAACATATTCCTTGGCGACCAAGTTCATGCCATCGCGCAAGGGAGTGACCAGACCTATTTTTGCGCCGCGATAGAGACCAAACAACTCTTCTTGCGGATACCCCTTATTCACGTAACGGATCGGGGTCATATCGACATCCGCATAGACGCCGTTGATACGACCTGTCTTGCGCTCGAGAGTCTCGCGGATGTTCTGATAACTACCTATGTCTTCGCGGCTCGGTGGTGCGATCTGGACGAAAACCAGTTCTCGTACCCGATCAGGATACCGTTCGAAAAACCGGGCGATTCCGTCCAGTCGTTCAGGCAGACCCTTTGAATAATCGAGCCGATCCACGCCAATCATCGCGGTCCGGTGCCGGGTCGATGATTCAAGGCGCTGTTGAGCCTGACGCGCCTCACCGCAGCTGCCTTTCGCCATGAATTGTTCGAAATCGATTCCGATCGGATAAGCACGGGCGATGACGGAACGATCCTCATACGTGATTTCGCCCGTTCCACGATCCACTTCCGCTCCCAATTGCGTTTCGCAATAATGAAGAAAACTCTCCAGCCAGACATTGTTCTGAAAACCTAATAGATCGTAGCGCAACAGGGAGCGAACCAAGCGTTCGTGATAGGGAAGCGATACGAACAAGTTCGCGGGCGGCCATGGTATATGAAGGAAAAAGCCGAGGCGGTTTCTCACCCCGCGCTGCCGCAACCGTTCGCCTAGCGGCATGAAGTGATAATCATGTACCCAGACTACGTCACCGGGTTCGATTAGCGGCCGCACGCTCTCTGCGAACAGATCGTTTACCCGTTCGTACCCTTTGCCAAATTCGCGCTCGTATTCTGTCAGGTCGATACGATAGTGGAACAGCGGCCACAGCGTAGAATTAGCGTAGCCGTTATAGTACTCTTCGATGTCCTGGGGCTCGAGATCGATTGTCGCGGTTACGACGCCGTCTTCGGACACCTGCCGATCTATCGTGCCCGTGAAGCGTTCACATTCTTGGCCGGACCAACCGAACCAGACGCCACCTTTTTCCCGCAAAGCGGCATTGAGTGCGCCTGCAAGCCCACCCTGAGCACCCGCGGCTCCGCGGGCTTCGGGAACCGCAACGCGGTTGGAAATGACTACTAGGCGGCTCATGCCGCTTCCCCTGCTAAATCCGTTTAGCGTACCTCATTCCAGCTTTTCGAAAGGAGGCCCGCACAATTGATTACTCCAACTAGCGAGTAAGTTTGCGGGAAGTTCCCCCATAATTCACCGGTTTCGAAGTCCATGTCTTCCGACAGCAGGCCCGACGCGGTACGATGATTCAGCATTGTGCAGAATAGCTCGCGAGCCTCTCCCTCTCTTCCCACCCGAGCCAGCGCGTCGATCAACCAAAAGGTGCAGATGTTGAACGCGGTCTCCGGTAGGCCGAAGTCGTCTTCTGCCGCATAACGCAGCATATGCTCGCCCCGACGGAGCTGTTTCTCGACCTCGCGGAAGGTGGCGAGAAACCGTTCGGCATCGGGCGAGCAAAAGCGCAATTCGACCATCTGTAGTAAACTGGCATCAATATAGCTGCTCTCGAAGCTCGCGCCGTAATGACCATATCGACCTTCTTCGCCAGCGAACCAGGCCTTCGCTTCGATTTTGTCCGCAATGGAGTTCGCTCGCTCCCGCCATAATTGCGCCCGCTCGTCCTTGCCCAAATGGACAGCCACGTCTGCAAGGCGATCACAAGCCGCCCAGCACATCACGGCGGAGTAGGTGTGCACCTCTTGGCGGGTGCGGAATTCCCAAAGCCCTGCATCGGGCCTGTCATGCTTGTCCCACGCGGCCTCGCCTACCACTTCAAGACTTGTGAAATCGTTTTCGTCGGCCATCCGCAACAAGCGGTGATCGAAAAAGCCTTGGACTGTTGGTAAGACGATCTGGCCATAACAATCGTACTGTACCTGCTGGTAGGCGGCATTGCCAATCCGCACAGGGCCCATCCCGCGGTAACCCGCCAGTGACGGTGCGTTTGTCTCATCGAGCTCGGCCACGCCCATGACAGAGTAGAGCGGCTGGATCTGGCCACCCTTCGCCCCGTCGACGATGTTGCGCAGGAAGCCGAGATATTTTTCCAGGACATCTAGCGCGCCGAGGCGATTGAGGGCTTGCACTGTGTAATAGGAGTCTCGCAGCCAGCAATAACGATAGTCCCAGTTACGCTCTGAATGCGGCGCTTCGGGAATTGAAGTCGTGAGCGCAGCAACGATAGCACCTGTCTCTTCATGCTGGCAGAGCTTGAGCGTGATGGCGCAGCGAATGACTTCTTCTTGCCATTCATATGGAGTGGCGAGCCCCCGGACCCAAAGTTGCCAGTATTTGCGCGTGGATTGCTCCATCCGGCGGACCTGTTCGCGCAGGTCCCCTACGAAGGGCTCGTCTGGTCCAAGAAAAAAATGCGTGTCATCTTCGACCCGAAAAAAATGGCTTTCCTGAATGTATCCGATCGAAGCATCCGTGGAGAGGCGCAGGGTCTGCGATCCGCACAGAAAACGGACATGATTTGTGCCCCTGGTGGTTGGGGCGACCGCCTCGCCGTAATTCTTCATCGGGCGCAGCACCACGCGAATACGCGGGTGCCCTGCGACGGGGCGCACGATACGAGCGAACGCGACCGGGCGGTACATCCGCCCCTGACCCTCAAAACGAGGGCAGAAGTCGAGAATTTCGACTTCACTACCGTCCTTGGAGACGAGGTTGGTGAGAAGGATCGGAGTATTGCGGATATATTGCTGCGTCGCCGAAACTTGGCCGTCGAGTTCGAAGCGCCAAATTCCGTCGTCCCGACGCTCCCCGTTAAGCAGGGAGCAGAACACTGGTTCACCGTCGACGCGAGGGATGCAACCCCAAACGAATGCGCCGGTGCGGTCGACCAATGCAGAAACCTGACAATTGCCAATCGGTGCCAATTCGAGATCGGCGTTGGACGATCGCTTGTCGGGGACCGGCGTCGCGGCGAGCAAAGATTCAGTCACAAATGGAGCCATGCATGCACGGCAGCGGTGTCGGCAAGGGCGAAGTTAGCTTCTTGGGAGGATCGTTCGCCCACTGCGATACCGAAGCCACCGAGCTCGTGTGCAGCGAGGAACCCGTCCTCGTCGGTTACGTCGTCGCCTACGAACACAGGGCGTCCCTCTCGAAACGGAGCCACCGACATGAAAGCCCGCACAGCTGCCCCCTTGTCTGCTCCCGGGCGCACGAGTTCGACGACTGCCTTTCCGCGCTTGATTAGCAGTGCATGCTCCCGAGCGAGTTTCTGCGCGAAACGCGCACCCCTGACCTCCAGTTCAGGGCGCCCACGAAAATGCAGTGCCGCACCGTGAGGCTTTGCCTCCAACGGGAACTCTTCGGCCGCCGCGAATGCAGCAAGTGCCCTTCGAGCAGCGTTGGGTAAGGGTTCTGGCGGCTTCCCTAAAGGGCTGCGGTTCGACAAGCGTCGATCGGCCCCATGCGATCCCGCTACGGCGATAGCTAACTCTCCCAGATGTCGCCCTAAGTCTTCCACCGCTCGCCCGCTCACCAGCGCCAAACGACCATGAAGGCTGCGATCCAATGCGAGCAGGGTATGGGTCAGGCTCACCGGAACCTTGATCGCATCCGGCGAAGGAGCGATTTCGATCAAAGTTCCGTCGAAATCCAGAAACAGAGCCACGGGACCTTCCGCTAGGAGCGCTTTCAGTGTGGGCGGGGGTGGAAGAGTATTGCTCATCGCCAGCAGGAACTCGTGGCCTAAGCGCCAGTGAAACGGGCAAAGTTCAGAAAATAATGAAAACCTTCCGAAATTCTCATCCTAAATATCCTAGCTTATAGGAATCATCGACGAGACATTTTTTTGCCGCACCAATTGCGCGGCGCACCATCCAGCAATCCGAACGTCGAACTATTATGACAATTTCTTCGTGCGTATCTCAGTCGTCCTTGTGGTTCGGTTTTCCCTTGCGCTCGCCAGTCGCCATTTCTTCTAGCTCGTCCTCGCTCATGCTTTCATACATTTCCTTGGAAGCACCTTGAAGATCACTCTTCTCTGACTCGCCGCGCTTGGCACTGAGAGCGGCTCCTGCGGCCTTTTGCTGTGCCTTCGATTTGGCTGGCATGTTTCTTTCTCCTCTTGATGAGCGTTCATCGCGTGATCTGAGTAAGGGAAGCCCATAGGCGGACTCTCTCAATGTCAGATCTGCGGGTTTCGAGTATGCCGCCCGACAAAGCCGGGCGGCATATCGAGACTTCAGTGTCTAGTCGCGGTTGCGATCACGCTCGTTATCGGCTTCGTTCTGCTGCCGCTGGGAATCGCCTTGCTGTTCCTGTTGGCGGTTTTTCCCGCCCTGCTGTTGCTGCTGGCGGTTCTGGTCGCTCTGCTGGTTCTGGCGATCGCTACTACGGTCATTCTGCTTAGCCATCTTTCAGTTCCTTTCCTGGGGTGGGGTCCCGTCATTTTCGAAGGGACAAGAACCCAATCCGGCATAAAGGATATAGTTGCGTGCAAAGCGACCATGCGCCCTTACGCAACGATAAACTTCATCTAGGTTTGTCGTTCGCCGTCCGGAATGACGCTCAGCGATGCGTCCGTTTCGAGAATGACCCTTGTGATTCCCTCCAGATTTTCAAAACCTTCATTCCGGACAGCTGAGAGAACTTCGGATTTCGTGACCCGCTCTTCGCGCATTTCCGCTTCGTTCCAAAACCCCTTTTCAAATAGGGTGGCTGGACGCGGTTTGACCAGACGTGCCAATCTTGGAAAGCGCCGGACACCTTTGGTCAATCCAGCCTGCAACAACAGAAGGGTGGCCATTGCGAGCGCGCCCTCGGCCCAAGTCACGTCTTCGAGCAGGATCATCGAAGCGCTGATCGACCCAAGCGTCACGGTCACCACCCAGTCGAAATTGTTCATCTGAGATGTCGACCGCTTCCCGGAGACCCTGATCAAAGCGATAATGGTAACGTAGGTCAGGATCGCCGTGGCGACGAGCGCACCTGCGTCCGAAAGGGAAAAGATGTTCATGTTGAGCGGGACGGAGTGATAGCTTCTTTCGGAGCTTTCTTCTTGTCTCGCGGATAATCATCCGGATCGGCACTTCCCTGGTTTCGAATTGAATTAGCGATCTGGCTGTTCTGACTTGGGTTATCACTTTCCGGCAGATCGGCTTCTTCCAAATCCTTTTTGCTCATAGGTTTTCCTCTCGCGTGCGACCTTGTGTCCCTCAGAGAATGGATAGGTGAGCCTCCAAGTTCCGGGGCAGAGAAGAAGGCATCAGCGGCATCCGTCTATCTCAGGAGCTCCAGCCAGTCCCCGGGATTTCTTGCCCACAAAAGCAGCGGACTAGCGAACTCCGATAGTGTGCTCCAAAAGCTCCAGTGCCGACTGAAGCGCTTGGCTGCGAACCACGTCCCGACCTACCGTGCCGAAGCGACATTCTTTGTGTTCGATCTTCGAGGATGCTCCGGCCAGAGCTATGTGAACAAGACCTTCGTCTTCAGAAGAGGGGGCCGAACCTGCGAATCCAGTAATGGAAAGGGACAGGTCCGCTCCGCTTCGCTCAAGGGCTCTCACCGCCATCTCGATAGCGATCGGCCTGCTGACCGCACCATGGGTCTTGATCAAGGCTTCGGGGATCCCAAGCAGCCGCTCCTTGGCTTCGTCGGAATAGACTACGAAGCCGCATTCGAAGCAGTGGCTGACTCCAGGAAGATCTGTGAGCAATGTCGAGAGCAATCCTCCCGTGCAGCTTTCCGCGGTGGCGATGCGAAGATCCTTCTTATCCGCCTCTTCCAGAACCGTGCGTGCAAGGCCCCGAACGCGAGGCGAGAGGATGGATCGGAAATCGGAAGGTTCCGTCTCCGTTGATCTTGTGTTCCGCATAGCCGTTACCTGAAACCTGACGTCTACTCAGACAGGAATTCATGCTGCACCAGACTGGGGAATAATCGTGATCCCAGAATCATTTTCCAGGACAGCATGCTTGACCTGCTCAAGCCTTTCCAAACCGTGCTGTTTGCGAGCAGCGACCATCACGTCAGACGTGGTCATACGCGTCTTATTCAATGCACGTCTGTCAATCGTGCCGTCTATGATCAAGAAAGTGGGGCGACCATCGACGACTTTCGAGAGCATCGGAAACCAGCGCGTGACATAGGAAAATCCGATATCCATCAGGAACAGTGTAATGATCAAGACGACGGCATTCGTGATCGAAAAGTCATCGCCCAGTAGCGCCTGTTGCGTGGTTTCGGCGACGATAAGCAGAAGGACGAAGTCAAAGGGTGTGGCCTGGTCCATCGTGCGACGACCTGAAAGCCGGATGATGACCAATAGGATCACATAAATGGCTGCACCGCGAATTACGCTTTCCATCCATACCTCCAGTTCATGGTAGGATTGTCACTTCGGAGCCTTCACTTTCTTGTCCGTTCACGCGAAAGGGACTAAGCTTTTGGCTCCACACAGGCCGCGAAGCACGCAAAGAGAACTCGATCGAGGTCTTCCCGCCCGGCCTCAGCTCAAACACGAATTCATCCCCGTCAGGTCCGGCGGAAACCGATTGCGGTTGAGGATTAATCGATTCCAGCGAGAAAACATCGCCAAAACCCGCCGGCACCAAGACCGTCGTTCGCTCGATCGGCGCCCGCACCGTGATTGTCATGGTGTCAGATGTAGCCCACCGGGAAACAGCAGGGATCTTTATCGTAGCTTCGCCGGCACTGAGCCGCTGCGCCGAGTAAGAGCCACCGCTGCCAGTAAACCCCATTATGGCCGCGAGCAAAACGCCAGCCATAACCATCCAACCGATTCGGACCGCAATCCAGAACCCCTCCTGGAAACGTCGGTCGGCTTCGACATCAATTGAGAGGCTTTCTTCCTCCATCAATTTACCGTGTGCATCTCTGCCGGGGGAAGACCCTGCTTCTGCGCAAGGGACTGCAGTTCCTCCTTCTTCGCAAGCATGCGGCGGCCAAGGTCCTCGAGATCGACATCGGCAGCACGGGCTTGCTGAAACATGTTCTCGTGCTGTTTCTCTTCTTCCTTCACATGATGTTCGATCTGCTCTTTCAGAACAGTGACCTTGGCATCGTAGAATTCTTCGTCAGGGCTCCCTTCGGCGATCTCGTTTACGAGCAACTTAGCACCGTCATGTTCGACATATGCCTCTTTCAGCAGGCTCTCCTCCACCTTGCCTTCCAAGGCGGGATAGAAGATTTCTTCCTCGATGATCGTGTGGACCTTGAGTTCATTGCAAATCTCGTTTGCAATATCGGCTTTGCGCTGCGCTCCGGATGACTTTTCGAACTTGGAAAACAAGTCTTCGACCTTGCGGTGATCGTTCGCCAGGATGTGGGTGGCGTCGAAATCGGTCTGGTTTGCCATTTCTATTCTCCTCACCCGCATCATCGTTTGAGTGAGGGTATTGGTTCCTCCAGCATTTTACCCTGAGGTCAGCAGAATTTCGAAACGGCCTGTTCCTCCTACAGCGCTGCTCTATTGCGCGTCTCTCATTTCACCCGATCCGAATATGGAGCCACGAGCAGCAAGGAGATCTTTTGTTGTCGCGACTGTCACCAGCCCCCAAACTACGTGCACTCCCGCCATGAGAGCGTTTCGTCGCCACGGATGTGTCGTAGCCCGACGGAGGATGCCGGTGACTGGGATCCATCCAAGATAGCTCGCCGCCCAGACTGCAGGGCCGAGCGCAGCGGCGCGCGTTCGACCTGCACCGGCCAACAGCGCGCCTGCGAGTGCTCCGAATCCGAAATGACTGACGATCGTACGATTTGCGGTAGCTGCGGACGAAGAGGCAGGAAAAACCCGCTGCGTAATCTCCCTGGGGGGCAGCGGGTACCGCTCATCGTCCGGCAGCAATCGGTGTAGCTGACGCATAGCCGCCGTCATCGCCGCCGTTCCAACGACCCCGCCGATGTCTCCGATCAATGTCAGGCTCCTCAACGAAGCCATCGACGCGGTCCGAGATGGCTCGCCAGCTTAGAATCCGACTTGGATTTGCGCATTCCCATAATTCAAAGAACGGTCATACCCCGAAATCGTTCACCTGCTCTCTTTTACATCGGAGACTCAGACTGAAACCTCTCTTACAAGTTCGCCGGTCGCACCCTCGTTCGCGGTCTGCGCGATATCCGCCTGGGCTACCATCCCGCAGCATTTCCCTTTTTCGTCAACGACTGGCAACCGACGTACCTGGTTCTCCTCCATTTTCGTGCAACAGCTCTCCATGGATTCATCGGGTTTTACGGTAATTATACCGTCCGACATGACTTCGCTGACCGAAGCGTCAGGGGCGACTCCCTCTGCTACGCCCCTACAAGCGATGTCGCGATCGGTCACCACGCCGAGCAGACAGCCGTCCTCGTCCACGACGGGAATTTCTCCGCAGTCGTTATCGACCATCAAAACGGCGGCTGACTTCATCGTATCCGATGGACCGCAACAAGCCGGATTGGATGTCATAAATTCTGAGACGTTCATCTGCACTCTCCTTCGATAAGATTCTTTTGGTATCGCTCGAATGAGTCAGATTTGATGGTCGTTCCAGAGTGTCGGTTAAGCCGAGCGTCATAGGCGACTAATGGGTTTGGGGCGCAGCTCAGTCAGTGCAGAGGCCCCCTGTTTAGCGAAAGGATCCGACTGGGGGTTGCGCTTTTCGGTTCCCAGCAATTAGCGCGGTGCGGTCAGGATCTGATTGAGTAGATAGTTTATACGAGTGGCGCCGATAGCAGGCTGTCTGATTTGGGCAGACCGGACCCTGAGAGGCGACTGGCAACAAGCCACCCGATTCAAGAGATTGCGAAAATGTGCTTCGGGCTTGGTTGTTCACTTGATCGATGTTAAAGTCATCCAATCGTCGATCACGATCCGCAGGCATCGACGACTGAGAGACCGAATGCGCTCCCGCTTGCAGAGTTGGAGCGCTCGCGTGACCCCCAATCTTCAGAAATTTCTCGAACGTCTGACCAGCCGTTCGGTGCTTACAGATGAGCAGCAGGAGGCTATTCTCGGGTTGCCTTTTCTGGCCCGGCAGATCGAAGCCAATCAAGATTTCGTCGAATTGGACGAGAAGACCGAGCACTCCTGCTTGGTACTCGAGGGCCTGGTCGGTCGGTTCGATGAGAACTCGCTTGGCGATCGGCAAATCACCGCGCTGCATATTGCGGGCGACATGCCGGATCTCCAATCTCTCGTGCAGCCGACGGCGCCTGCGGCCCTTCAGGCCCTTTCGGCTAGCATCATTCTGCAGATTCCCCATGGTGCACTTCGTGCACTGACCCGTGCTCATCCGGCGATAAGTGAGGCCTTTTGGCGCGACAATCTGGTGGATTCGACGATTTCGACACAATGGATTGCCAACCTCGGCCGCCGCAATGCTCCAAGCCGCATCGCGCACCTGCTGTGCGAGATGGCATATCGCTACGACGCCGTCTCCCAAGACGGCAAACTCCAATTCAAACTCCCGATGACACAAAGTCAGATTGCCAATGCGACTGGGATGACCATGATTCACGCAAACCGCACGCTGAAAAAGCTGGCGGCAATCGGAACAACTCTGTGCAGTGGGATCGTGGTCATAAAAAACTTGGACGCACTGACAGACCTCGGTGATTTCGACGAGGACTATTTGCAGCGAAACGTTAGTCCGATCGAGTGCCATTGCATCGCGCCCTAGGGCAAGCACGGCCAGCCACTCAGTCTCGGAACTCTAACGCCGTTCCGCGATACGAGACAAAACGGCCAGTCGGATCAAGGAACCCTGCACCGATTTTGTCGTCGTGGTGTGCTTCGCTAATCTTCGGATACCATTTCCCGCGCCGGACGTTAGCGATGTAGCGAGATTGTGTCATCGCAAGGCGCGCCGCTCGACCAAGCAAACAGATTCAAATTTGGGGAAATGATTGAGGGAGCGACCGCAGAGCCAAGGGTCGGTAGACAATGCGGTTATTAACGGCGGAAAATCCACGCCCCCTCACTGCTAAGTATGGAACGGATCGGCGAACGGGTCGAGCTCATTGATGTTCGTCACTACCCTAGCACCGGATCGGCAACGGCAAAACCGCGACAATTGCGAAGCACGCACTCAAATAAGTAGGTCTCGGACTTGGCCTTCCTGGGCAGAGAGGTTTGACCGCCTCGTGCGACCGCGTGACATGGTTTAGGTTACCGTCCGTCGCGGGCATGGTCCGATTAAGCTTATCTGACGATTTTGGCGGTCTCGCAAAACATCTGGCCGCTCCATCCGCGCGGTCTCAACCGCGAATCGGAAGCATCTGCTCTGGCAAGGTCCTGACATAACAACGTTCGCTTATTTAGCCAGTATGCTGAGATGGCGCCTCGCCGAAAAACCGCTTCCCGCACGCACTCTGTGGCTTCTTTCGAGCAGTTCGCGAAACCACGGGAATTTAGATTAAATCACAAATCTTCCGCGTTGCTCCCGCCCTTGCGGTTTTCGCGATCGCGAGCGTCGGAATGGTTCGGATTACGCGATTCTTCCTCTTGCAGCTTCATATTGGGATTGCTGCTACCACGGTTTTCCTTCTTAGCTTGAGCGTTGCCGGTTTCGCTGGCCATTTCGAGTTCTCCTTCCTCTAGACCAACCATCCAATCTTCCGAAGTTTCCTTCTAGCCCAAAGATCGTGTGAGGAGGACCGGCAGGAGATCTGTCCGCGGTTCGGGTGGAAATCTTCGAAATATTTTCGCCAGCAGACGAACGATCGGCTTGTCCCTTGCAGGTGAGCTTCCAATTTCCTTGGCAAGCTGATGTGGGCGGTGACGGTGGCTGACCTGCACGGTTACCAAGCGTAAGAGCTGGATTTGGCCACGTCGCCTCGAGGAAAACGACTGAAATTGGCTGAGCTGGTAGTATCGGACAGTGAGAGAGAGTTGGATTGACAGATCGATACGTCGCCGCCGGTGACTGCGAGAAATCTAACCAGCCATTTTGCCCCCGGTCCGGAGGCGGTACCGGGCGAAGACCAAAAGCCACCCGATCATGGCTCAACCGCCAAACGTCAACTGACATCAACGCACTTTTTCTGCGAGATTTTCGACCGCCGGACCGTGAAGCACTTCGCCGCGAAATCCGAAACGTGAGCCGTGACAGGGACAATCCCATGTGCGATCCGTTGGATTCCAGCCGACGAGACATCCCATATGAGGGCACGCCGCCGAAACAGCGTGCAACGAGCCATCATCATCGCGAAAGGCTGCCACGTCATCGCCATCAATTGAAAGTATGGCCGCTTCGCCGGACCCGACTTCTTCGTACGATTGAGGCTTGCTGGACGTGTAATCGTTCACAATGTGACGCGCCACGTGCATGTTCTCGTGTACGAACTTCTTGCCGCCAGCCAGCGGCTTAATACGGGTTGCACTGAAGAAATCGAACCACGGATTTTCCTGCTCGGCGATCAGGTCGCGAAGCATTATTGCAGCTGCACCGCCGTTGCTGAAGCCCCACGCATCGAATCCGGTTGCGACAAGATATCCATTGCCAATCGCGGAAGACCACCCGACGAACGGCATTCCATCCATCGGACTGTAATCCTCGTTAACCCACTGATGTTCGGCGTCGCCGACATCGAAATGCTGCTCCAGCCAGTGGCTTAACTCGTCGAAGCTATTTTTGATCGTTTCCGGATGGCCGGGGTGAAAATGCTCTCCCACCGCAATGGCAAAAGTCCGTCCGCCTGAAGTATGGGTGCGGAGAGAGCGGCCGGGGGAGCCGGCGTGAAGGTAGTAGTGAGGCGGGGGGTTTTCTATCGGAGCGACAATCACCGGCTCCGCCTTCGGGTAGTTCATCGCATAGTATAGTCCTACTTGTCCGAGCGGCAGATTGGTGGCCATGACGACATGCTTGGAAGTTATCGTGCCATTCTTGGTCGTGACGCTCGTGGGGCTCCAGTTATGGGCACGGGTCTGCTCGAAGATCCTGCAGCGTTCGTCAGCGATCCGAGCAGCTAGGCCGGCGATGAACTTGACAGGGTGAAACTGATACTGACGGTCCCAGCGCATCGCCTGATGGACGTCGAACGGCAGACCGGTATCTTGACTGAGGCTGGCAGGCAGTCCGATCTTGCGAGCTAGCTCGACCTCGGCTTTGATCTTGTTGCCGTGCTCCCCCTCCGTCGCGTAGACGAACGCCGCCTTCTCCTCGAGATCGCAATCGATGCCATGCGCCCGAGCGAGATCGCAAATCAGATCGACCCCCGCTCCTTGTGCATGGGCGTAGGCTCGGGCGCCCTCTTCCCCGAATTTTTCCGCGATAGTCCGATACTTAATGCCATGTTGGGTAGTTACTTTCGCGGTCGCCTTACCGCTGACTCCTTGGCCCACCCTGCGGGCCTCGACGACCGCCACCGTAAGACCATGCTCCTTCAATAAAGCAGCGGTGGTTATCCCGACCATTCCGCCACCGATGATGGTGACATCAACCGACATATCCGAATCAAGGGGTTCAAAGGTCGCTGGGGTGCAGGTGGTGCTCCAATAAGACTCCATCAGGTTCCTCGTTTCACTGACAAGGGCGCCCATCCACTAAATCAATAGAGCATCGTAGGGTTTGTTCCGGTGCTGGATTGTCAGCAAGGTTCGCCAATCCGCTTCAAGGGAGCACTGCGGTCCGGGTGTAATTCGAGAGTGAATCCGGGTTCGGCTGTCCAAGAGCCGCCCGGCCGCTAACGACCCGACAGCGGTCAGACCGCTTTGGGAAGACTAAACTGCAATGCGGACCTTCTGCTTGAGCTCGGATGATCGTCCGCTGCCATGAAACTACACGAGGTAGTGCTGATCACGGTCGCCCGCTCTCGCAGCTTGCAATCAGTGAACCTCCTATTGCAGTTTCAGCCTTTAGCAGGCCAAACGCGGAGCGATGAGCAAGAAACGCAAAAAACAGGCTAGATCCCTCGCCCCAGCTGGACATGGTTTCGACTTCGGCGAGCGACCAGCGGTCGCGGCCATGACAGATACCAGCTTCAACCAAGCCCTGATCGACGGGAAGGTCTTTGGCTGCGCCTACGGGTTCTCCCCCGTCCAGGGATTTTCGAGCATGATCCCGCTTCTGACCTTTGTCGGCACAAACGCGGAGCGGCTCCGGGACGCGTTCGAACAGTTCAGAGCCTGGGGTTGCGAGGACGACGGGGATGTCGTGGACATCCATCTGCTGCTGAACAACGACGGCACCTACCGGGCCTGGCTCGGACCCGAGACCCGCCGACTGCTGTTCCGCTGCATCCCCCAGGCAGACCTGTTTGATCCAGTAGTGTTCAATGTGTCGTGGATCAAGGAGATGGATACCACCAACCCCATCCTGTTTGAACTGAAGGATTATCTCTCAGGCAAGATCACGCCAGTGGCGATCTCGGCAGCCACCATCCCAACCGATAAGACCCTCGCCCCTAACAATCTCATCGAGATCCCGGGCCTACCGCACTTCGTAAAATTCGATCTTCAGATTCTTCACGAGACGGATTGTCCCGACGATCCCCGCTTCAAGCCCTTAAAAGGTATGCCGCAGCCTCGCAGCCCCCAGACTTCTCCCAAAGACCAAGCAGAGGCGCGCGAGAGGCTGTTTGATGTCGCCTTTCCTGTCCTTCGTGAGCGGGTGCGCCGAAGCGGTCTTCACGAAAACCTGCGCAAGCGAGAGGTCCTAAAGGACGTCCGTGAGGCCCAAGTGGTTCAGGCGGTCGCAAACCTCATCCTCAGCGACGAGTTTAATTCCGGCGACCGCCATTATCTGCAGCTTACGGGAGACCGCCCGGAGCAAATTTGGGAACATCTGCGCAACCGCCGCGAATGGGCCGATGGCAAGGATCCGGTTCTGGCGCTGTCTCAGGATGCGGTTGCCCAACAAATTGAACTTGATGTCCGCCATGTCCTCGCTCGAAGGGGTGTGCCCACCGCACCCATGAAGTTCGTTTCACTGCAGCAGATGTTCCTGCGCAAAGGTTATGCCGCATGACGGGTCCGGTCGAGTTCCGAACGACACAGGATCGGCTCAACATTTTCGTGAGTTCTCGCCTCCAGGAATGCTCGGAGGAGCGCAAGGTGGCGCACCGCGCGATCGCCTCCATTCAGCACCGCCCGGTGCTATTCGAGCATGTGGGTGCACGACCCTATTCGCCACGAATCCTTTACCTGTCGCGCCTGCGCGACTCTCAAGCCATGATCGCTATCTACCGCACCGGCTATGGTTGGATCGACACCACCGGCGGCATGACAATCTCCGGGCTCGAGGACGAGCTGCGCTTCGCGCAGGAGAACGGCATCGACACCCTATTCTATATCTACCGTTCGGAAGCGGGCCGGGAACCACGATTGCAGGCCTTGATAGACGAAGTGGGCAGCGCGTCGAACACGCTCTATTACTACGAGAGTCCCGAAGAGCTTGATCTTCGTATCCGAGAGGACGTTACCGCCTTTATCACAGACAAAGTGCTCGACGCACTCGCTCAAAAGGCTCTCGTTTCTGCCCCGGACCCGCTTGACCGAATCATCACGACCGGCGGTCCGCTGCTTCCGCGCACGGATCTTCTCGCCCAGATCGACGAGCAGCTTGCCCTGCATCACAAACTGGTTCTCTGGGGACCGGCGGGCATCGGCAAGAGTACGGTCGCTGCTCAGTACGCGCAAAGGTCTGGCGCGCTGTTCGTCTCGGTCGCGAGGATGTCGCCTCACGAAATCTTTGCCGCCTGCGCGGCCGCTCTGCAGGGACGCGAGGATCTACCTGCCTTCGCCGCCTTAGATGCTGCCAGACTCAACTTTGCAGCGGCTTGGGCCGAGCGGAGTTCTGTTGCACTGGTGGTGGACGATTGTGCGTTCGTGCCGGAGTTGCTCGATGCCATCGCACAAGGCGGCGGCACCAATTCAGCTAAGATGGTGCTTCTCACCCGCCGCGAGCCTCTCCACGAGCTTCAGGGCCTCGAAATGCCCGACCTCTCAGCCGAGGAGCGGAAGCTGCTCAGCGGTGAGGGCGCTGTAGCAGAAGGCAACATCCGACCAGTCACGCCGCTGGAGGCCCAGCTCGCC
>Ga0210038_1000261_pt1 | contig 35802 bp, 29 predicted proteins | sample CryGeyCG2114_020_FD_183970 | JGI IMG/M metagenome (GOLD analysis project Ga0210038, IMG submission 183970) | Groundwater microbial communities from aquifer - Crystal Geyser CG15_big_fil_post_rev_8/21/14_0.20 (SPAdes) (version 2) | ecosystem: Environmental > Aquatic > Deep subsurface >... | reverse complement strand
TTTTGACGTTTTTAGCCAATTCTTTTGCAATTGACTGAAGTTGATTTTGATCTAAGTTGCTCATCATTTTTATCCTTTTTGATGGATTTTAATTGATGAGCGTTTACACAGTCTAGTTTACAGGGCCTTAATGCCAGCCTAAAAAGGAGGTGGCGAGACTTTTGCATGTCCAATTTATGATGCGCAAGCTTTGGTGAGAGCATTGATTTTATTGAGTCCTCGATTATTTGTCCATTTTTAGGACTGCTTCAACCACCTGATCCCACCCCTTCTGTTGTCGCAATATTTCAATAATCTGCATAAGAATCTCTGCACCATTTGAACTCAGCTCAGCAAGCCTCAGCCAATTAATTAATTCCTCAGGCGTCTTGAGGCTTTTAATTTGGCAATATTCGATGTCGATATTGCTTGCCCCATCGATTGACACTGACAATACTGATTCGAGATATTGTTTCAATTGCTTCATCTGATTTTGTTGTTTAATGAGCAGTTGATTGGCTTCGTCATCTTGGTTCCCGTCTAGGAAATTTGGCATGTCCAATGATTGCTTAACTTTGTCATTATCTTTGTCTTCAGCTGTGAGTTGTCTGAGAGAAAATCGAATCCCTAGATCTAAGCTTGAAGCGCTATCGTGACGTCCATAACTATTCATTTGTGGGACCTTAACCAAGGTAGGTAACTCATCAGATTTTTCAGTTTCTGCTCTTTCCATCTCAATATAGTAAGCAGTCTGGTCAGTAAGTAACTGATAGCTGATGGCATAGTATGTTTTTTGGTTTTCTGGTATACTGGAATACTGCTGTTGTGCAATCCATTGAATAACTTGGCGAGATTCGATATGTTTTGATTCTAGATTGTAGGTTTCATTGGTTTGATCTATTTGTATTTCAAAATCAACTTCAGGTAAACGTTCGTTTTGATCTGGGGTGGTTTTGAATACCATTGGCATCAATAACGCATCGCCTTGAAAAATGCTTGGGAGTTGATGCCAAAGCGTTTTTGTTTTTAGATGGATATTGACAGGAGATTGATACAGGCGCTTGAAGTGCGCTTGCATTTGAAAGCGTATATCTTCATGGGGATTGGTAAGAACATAACTACCATTGGATATCTCAGCAAGATATTTCACCGTGTCTTCTGTACTTACATGCCCCACACCAATGGTAAAGAATCGAATATTATGTTGGTTAGCATAAGCCTTGAGTAGCTTCATCTCCACATTATCGCGGCTTAACCAGATTTCACCATCAGTAATAAGAACGACATCGGCAGCTCTGGTCTTTTGATAATTCATTAATGCCATCAACATGGCACCGACCGTTCTAGTACCACCTAGGTCAGCTTTGACTGTTCTGCGAACCATCTGTTTTGCTCGAGTAAGGTTTCTAGCAGTTGCCGTTTGCATTTGTTCAAACATAGGTTGGACAGTGTTACCGTACAGATAAATATTAAATCGATCCTGTGGACGCATTTCTCCCAACATGACATAGACTGACTCTCTAAGCTGTTGAATTGGGCTACCATCCATTGAACTACTGCAATCAAGTACAAATAAAATATCCCTTGGTTCGATATTATCTTGAGGTTGTGTCGGAGTAATCATTGAGACTAGACCAAACAACTGGTCATCTCCATATGGCATGACCTCGAAACATGGTTCCATTTCTTGTGCTGGTTCAAATAGAATTTTTAGATCTCTGTCTAAAAGACCTGATGCGCTATAAACGCCGTTGCTCACTTTATGAAGAGGATGACTTGGCGATTGAACCAAAAACTGATTTGAAAGGTAGCCAGTCACTAGATTCACGGTGACAGGATACTCAGCCAAAAAATTGTGCTCTGGATCTGTTTCTGGAAGCAGGTTTGATTGCCCATATCGTTCGCCAATCAGCAATGGAAAATATAGTTGACCTTGTCCTGCTAAAAATTGGATTGAAAAAACTAAAGACATCTCGATACTGAGCGTTTCCTTCGACAAAAGATTGCCTAGAAATACAGTTAACATATCTTCTTTAGAACGCTTAAGCTGAAAGACACCGTTACCTTCATCAATAGCTTCTTCATACTGCTGATCAGCCTGATGTTTGGGCAAGACTTTGCCAGACCATAACTGATTATTTTTTCTTACCTTGAAATCTGTCAGTGTGCTTTCAATGGGAACGGGAATAGAGTGAATCGCTTCGATCACCTCATTACTGGTATTGGTGAAAGTTTGTTTTAATTGTACAATTGCCAACAAACCTTTCAATGTAATCTCTACTTCACATTGCATTCTCACTGGCAGTAATTTTTGATTTATCTCGTATGGTGAAATGATTTCAGACATGGGATTTTTCCTGTTGGTTTTCTAACCATTGATAGAGATGATCAGCTAGATGGCGGACTTGGGTTTGTGATAGCTTCGTTTTTAGTAGATCCACATTTAACTCCACCCCTTCACAAATATGAATGCGATGAAAAATCTGGACATCACCTGGTTGTACTTTTGGCGGTTGATCTTGTGGTTGGAGTTGCTTGTGTCGAATTTGATCAAGAGAGAGGCCTTCTTTCTGCCAGTTAATGACAGTGAGAAGTTGTTGGAGATGTTGGTCAGTGTAATAGGCTGTCTTTCTAGCGCCTAAAGGCTTATCGACCAGATCTTTACTCATGTAAAAACGTATGGTTCTGGGCGATAGCGTGGTAATTTCCGATAAATCGGTTAATGAATATTGTTTGTCCATCTGATAAATCCCTATTAAGTTAGGAAAATATTATCAGACATCAACTGTAATTAAAAGGTGTTAAATAAAAAACATAGTAAATTATGACACGTTTGCTCTTATTGATAAAAAGGCGTCTCTATTTTTAAAACTCAAGAAATTGGACTACGAGCCACTGCTGTCCCACTTAATTTCTCACCAAACATAAATTCATTTGAGGCCGCACTTTTTCTACAGCAGGTGGAGGCTTCAGAAGATCCATTAATGGTCTTCTAATAAACATATTCATTTGTAGTAACCTCAAAATCTGCTGAAAACTCTTTGATGTTCCTGATTGAAACTTTATAAAAGCGACAATCAAATACACACATAATGCCGCCATGATTTGTGTCATCACTGCATTTTTAGAGTTGCCTAAAAATGCTTTAATTTTTAGGTTTTGCTTGATCCATTTAAAGAAAAGCTCCACCTGCCAACGATCTTTATAAATGTCTGCAATTGTCTGAGCTGACCACTTAAATTGATTGGTAATAAACTGATAATCTTTTTGAGTAACGGGATCGTAATAATTAACTAAGCGAATAGCGGGTAAGTTCTCTTTAAGTGACTTCTCTCCCGTGTATTCAATTATTTGATCAGAAATAATGTTTAAGTTTTTTGTAGCCGGCAACTCTTTTACGACTCTATATTTTGCATTACCTCGGATTCTTGTTACCCATATTAAGCCCTTTGAACTCAAGGCTTTGTGCCAGCTGAAGTTGTTATACCCCTTGTCAAAAACAAGCACACTTCCCTTTGGGAATTTCCATAAATCAACCTGTTTCATTTCAGACTCTTTTGCGCCTGTTAAGGATGAAAAGGCTGGAATAAGGCCATCATGATCAAGTCCAACATGGAGTTTCATTGCCGATTTTTTCTTGTTGTAATCAGCCCATGGAAAGATCTTCATTGAAAGATCAATAAGGGAACCATCTAACGAGAATAGTTTAGATTTGAATCTAAAATTATGTTTTGGCGCTTGGTAAGAGCACTGTTTGTAAAGCTTTGAAAATAAGTCTGAATAGAACTGATAATCCAGTTTTTCGTTTGCTCTACTGAATGTCGTACGCTTTATTTTTTGACAGCCTAAATGATACTGCTGTTGTGGTTGTGACTCTATTGTGGCTTCAATATCTCGCAGGCTATGGCGTGCACCGACCTGGGCAACCGTTAAGGCTGTAAATTGAGACCAGCGACTCAAAGCGTCACTTCGTCGTTTTCCATCATGAATATGAGAAAGCTTTTCAAATTCAAGTCTCGGAAACATTTTTAGGACTTGTGATAATACTGTATTATGAAAGCTCATAGTCTGAATCCTCAGTTATTACATATGTTTGGTGGTACTTACATTGTAACAATCTGTATGGATTCAGGCTTTTTTCATTTCTGCTAAGTGGGACAACAGTGGTGCCAACCCCTTCTTTTTCAATTCGGCTAAAAGCGATTGCATTCTTGGACCATCATTCCAAAGAATTCGAGTCTGCTGTGGCAGGTCTGAAAAATAATCTTTTGCATAAGCAAATTGTTTAGCATTCGCCTGATCTAAGCCAATTACAATTTGATTTAAATAAGGAACCTGTTGCAATTCGTTAACGATAGTGGCTAAAGCAGGCCTTTCCAGTTCACTAAATAAAGAAGGCAGAATGAGTCCTAAGGGTTTTTTTTGGGAAAACTGACATAACTCTTTTTCCAAATCTTCAACAGGTCGATTGGTAATATTATGAAAAGTGGTTACCGTGCCATTTTGAAAAAAATCACTCATAATTGACGCTCCTAAAGTTGCGTTTTATTGATTAAGGGTGGGTTGGATGCGCCAGGTTGGGAATGGCTAATAATTTATCGATCGCTTCCAACCAACCTTCTGGGGCTGTTTGGGTTATTTTGAAAAAAGAAGGATAGTTAAAAATGTTTGCGCCATCATTTGGAATGACAACAGGATAATCGGCAAAGTCCAACATATCCCGGTCATTTTCACTGTCACCTAAGGCGACGACCACTTGAGAGGTTGGAACATCATAAAACTGATTTAAAAGAACCTTCATTGCCGTTGCTTTATCGTGATGTCCCATCACATGGTAGAAGCGCCCCCCCTGCTTTAAGGTTAAATTCTGCTCAGATAAACGCGCTTTAAACGCATTAAAGTTCGCATCACTGTCTAACCAAACAATCGGCTCAGACGCTTCTCTTTCCATCGCTTTTAAGGCCTGATTGCTATGAAGTTGTGTATGGTTCATCACCTCAGCTAATGACCAATCACCAAAGCCCTCAAATTGCCATTGAGTCTCAGCTCTTAAAGCATTTAAAACAGAACGAATATGGGAATAGCAAACCCCTAATTGCACTTTTTTAAAAGGTTCTTGGCTGCTGGAAATACGCATAACCCCGCCGTTCTCAGCAATAATGGGGGTATTCAGTTCCAACTTGATTTGCCATTCATCTAATTCAGTTAAGGTCTTACTCGAGTTCAATATCACTGGAACATTCAGCGACTTTAGGTGTTGTAATACAGGCAGAACCGCTTGATATTCATAAGAATGATGGTTTAATAAAGTTCCATCTAAATCAGTAAAAATAATCATTTGAATTCATCAACCCCGTCTGAGTAAATCGTGCTTAGTCACAATAAACAATCATGCAAATTGCATCATTAAACATCACCAAACACTACCGAATATTGATAGTAAAGCGATTATTAAACCAAGATGTTTTTATAATTTATTTTCAATAAGATAGCATAATAATGGCCTGTAACAACATTAACTACGCACTCTTTTATAAAAACAGTGCATAAAAGAGGTGCACTATATCAGTGATAGAACGACTTTTAACGCCTCCGAGGTCTCTTTGACATCGTGTACTCTAAGAATCTTTGCGCCTTTCAGGGTTGCCAAAATGGCTGCCGCAACACTTCCAATCATTCTTTCTTCGACAGCAACACCCCCTAAGATGTCACCAATCATGGATTTGCGAGAGACCCCAACCAAAAGCGGATAAGGTAGAGCGGCCAAATCTTCTAATCCTTCAAATAATTCAATATTGTGCGCGAGACGTTTGCCAAACCCAAAGCCCGGATCAATCATAATGTTTTCTGCCAACACCCCTTTATCAATGCAATATTCGGCTTTTTGCAATAGAAAATTTTTGACATCATCTATCACGGAACCAGAATAGTTGGGCGCTTGTTGCATATCTTTTGGCTGGCCCTGTTTATGCATCAAACAAACAGCAATCGAATGTTTGGCTAACAATTCCACTGCACCCGGTGCTTGAAGCGCATTAACATCGTTAATCATATCAACCCCTAATTGAATAGCTTCGGCCATCACTTCTGTTTTATAAGTGTCAACCGAAATATACGCATCCGTATGGGTTTTTACCCATTCGACGACCGGTAACACCCGTTCTAACTCTACCGCTAAGGGTACCGGATCTGCCCCAGGCCTGGTTGATTCTCCGCCAATATCGACAATATTTACGCCGGATTGATTCATTTTGTCGAGTTGTCGAAGGATAGTCTCTTTATGAATAAAATGACCGCCATCAGAAAAAGAATCTGGCGTGACATTGAGTATTCCCATCAATAGTGGCTTATCATTCAGTTGGTGTAAAGCTTCGGTTAAACGCATGTTAAAAATCTCAATCGTATCGGTTTAAAAACAAAACCCCCAATAAAGGGGGTTTTTCATTCAAAATATTCAATCCTTCAATTCAATCACTAATGGAGTTTTGGCTCACCATTATCCACCGTATCTGTCGATGTCAAATCGGTTTCAATCTGATCTGATGCGGCTTCTGGTGCATTAGGGGTATTGTTGTCGTCCTTTTCAGAAGAACGGTCTTGCCAATCCTTCGGCTCACCGGGTTCTTCGCCAGCCATTAATTTTTTAATTTGGTCTATGTCAATGGTTTCATAATGCAATAGTGTTTCAGCCATGGCATGAAGCACTGACAGGTTTTCTGTTAAGATTTTCTCTGCTCTTTGGTAGTTTCGGTCGATAAAGACACGAATTTCTTCATCAATCTCTTTGGAGATTTCACCGGAAACATTGGCATTACGAGACGTCCCCATAATAGAGCCATTATCTTCTTCTTCGTACATAAGTGGGCCGAGCTTTTCCGACAGCCCCCACTTAGTGACCATATTACGGGCAATTTGTGTCGCGCGCATAATATCGTTACTGGCACCTGTGGTAACAGCTTCTTTACCAAATATCATCTCTTCTGCAATACGCCCACCATAAAGGCTGGAAAGCTGACTTTCTAATTTACGTTTGCTGTAACTATAAGAATCTTCTTCCGGCAAATACATGGTTACCCCTAAGGCACGACCACGCGGCATAATGCTCACTTTATAAACCGGGTCATGTTCAGGAACGACATACCCAACAATGGCATGCCCGGCTTCATGATAAGCGGTTAATTTACGCTCTTTTTCACTCATGACCATGCTCTTACGTTCAACCCCCATCAGGATTTTATCTTTGGCCTTTTCAAAGTGTTTTTGCGTTACCACACGATCATTTTCACGAGCAGCAAATAACGCCGCTTCGTTAACCAAATTGGCTAAATCCGCACCGGAAAACCCGGGTGTACCACGCGCAATGACCGCAGGTTGCACATCTTCGTCCATAGGGACTTTGCGCATATGCACTTTAAGAATTTGTTCTCGTCCTCGCACATCAGGTAACCCCACCGTGACCTGCCGATCAAAACGGCCTGGACGCAATAAAGCCGGATCCAATACATCCGCACGGTTGGTTGCTGCGATGACAATCACACCTTCATTCCCTTCAAAACCATCCATTTCCACCAGCATTTGGTTTAGGGTCTGTTCACGCTCATCATTGCCCCCACCCATTCCTGAGCCACGGCTTCGACCCACAGCGTCGATTTCATCAATAAAGATAATACAAGGGGAATGCGCCTTTGCCTGTTCAAACATATCTCTTACACGGGAAGCCCCAACCCCAACAAACATTTCGACAAAATCAGATCCGGAAATACTAAAGAAAGGCACCTTAGCTTCCCCTGCAATGGCTTTGGCTAAAAGGGTTTTACCCGTTCCCGGAGGACCAACCATTAACACGCCCCGAGGGATATTGCCGCCTAGGTTTTGATATTTTTCGGGTGCCCGTAAAAAGTCAACGATTTCGCCAACCTCTTCCTTAGCTTCGTCCGCACCCGCAACATCGTCTAACGTCACTTTAACTTGATCGTCACTGAGCATTCTGGCCTTGCTTTTACCAAATGACATGGGGCCGCCTTTTCCGCCCATGCCGCCGCTCATTGAACGCATAAAGAAAATCCAAATGGCTATCAACAGTAACATAGGGAACCATGAAATAAAGATCTGCATTAACAAACTTTGTTTTTCTGGTGGATTAGCAACAACCTTGACATTGTTATTTAATAAGTCGCCCATTAAACCCGCATCGCCCGGATTATAGGTAGTGAATGCTTTACCATCATTATAAGCACCCCGAATGGTGCCGCCTTCAATCGCGACTTCACTGACGACGCCACTACGAACTTGGTTAATAAATTCAGAATAGGCAACTTGTGAAGTGCCGCCCATTAGCTTTTGTCCACTGAAATGATTAAAGATGGACAGCATAACTGTGGCAACCACGATCCAAATTAAAATGTTTTTTAACATATCATTTTTCATAATCCACCTTTGGAATCTGTTGTATCGAGCCTTTTAAAGGCTTTTTTTATTTAAATTAAGTTCGTTACTTTAACACAAAATCGACGATTAATAACCCTTTGATCCTTGAGGAGTTATGACTTTAGGCGGGGTTGGTTAAAGCTATTTTTTCCCTTGGGCAAGAAGGTAAACTTCCTTACTGCGAGATCGTGAGGCTTTTGGCTTACGCACTAACACTTTAGTATAGTCTTGTCGAAGCGTTTTCAAGAGTTGATCATAGCCTGTACCTTGAAATACTTTCATCAACAAAGTCCCTTTGGGCTTTAAAACTTGTTGTGCTAAATCCATCGTTAACTCAACCAAGTACATGGATCTTGGCGTATCAATGCCTTTGTTGCCGGTCATATTGGGCGCCATATCTGACATAACCAAATCAACTTCTCTATCAGCCAATGCCTCAAGCAGGCTATTATAAACTGACTCCTCTTGAAAGTCGCCTTGTACAAAGGTTACCCCGGCATAGGGTTCGACCGGAAGAATGTCTAATGCAAAAACCTGCCCATTTTCACCAATTTTTTGTGCCGTCCATTGTGACCATCCCCCTGGTGCGGCGCCTAAATCGATAACCGTCATCCCTGAATGAAACAACCTATCTTTTTCATCAATCTCTTGAAGCTTATAGATCGCTCGGGATCGCCAACCTTCTTGCTTGGCTTTATGAACGTAATAATCATCAAAATGTTCTTTTAACCAATTGTTACTGGATTTGCTTTTTGCCATAAACCTTAAATCGCTTTGTATTCTATTCGAACTGTGCTATAAATTAGCGCTTTGAATTAACCCTTAACATTTGTTGGAACTACCATGTCGAACGATACCCCGCTTTCAAACACCCAAAAACGCTTTTTAAAAGGGATTGCCCACGGCCTTAATCCGGTTATTCTGATTGGCGGCAATGGTTTAACAGAAGGCTTGATGAAAGAACTTGAAAAGTCTTTAGCACATCACGAACTGCTTAAAATTAAAATTGCCTCTGCTGAAAGAGAGGACCGCAAAGCCATCGTGGAAACCCTTCTGAAAGCAACTCAAGCTCAATTAGTGCAATCCATCGGTAAAGTCGTAGTGATATACCGCCAAGCCAAAGCGCCTTTGCTGCAATTACCCAAATAACCGGTTGTCTAACCGGTTGTCAGTTTTTTTTTTACAGAAGTCCTAAGCCCCGTTGTAAATCCCCTTGAATGTCTTTCAGGCTTTCTAAGCCGACAGAAATACGAATTAAATTATCCGTCACCCCCGCCTTTTGTTTCGCTTCTGTCGAAACTCGGGCATGGGTGGTGGTAGCGGGATGGGTAATGCTGGTTTTTACATCCCCTAAATTTGCCGTAATAGACAACATCTGGGTTTGATCAATGACCCGCCAAGCTTCAGTCTGCCCCCCTTTCACACGAAAGGACAGTAATCCACCCGCCCCACTTTGTTGTTTTTGCGCCAAGGCAAATTGTGGATGAGAACTCAGGCCTGGGTAAAATACCCGCTCAACCGCTGGGTGAGTTTCTAACCACTCCGCTAATTGTTGCGCCTGACGGCAATGGGCATCCATCCGTAGTGAAAGCGTTTCCAAACCTTTTAGAAAAATCCAAGCGTTAAAGGTACTCATTGTTGGCCCAGCGGTTCTTAAAAACCCACGCACAGCCTCTTCAATCAGCGCTTCTGTACCAATCACAGCGCCGCCAATGACTCGCCCTTGACCGTCCAAAAATTTCGTTGCCGAATGAATAACAATATCCGCCCCCAATTGCAAGGGTTGCTGTAATGCCGGCGAACAAAAACAATTATCAACGACCAGTAAAGCATCATGTTGATGAGCTAATGCCGCCAAAGCAGTAATATCAGCAATTTCTGTCAGCGGATTTGAAGGCGTTTCTAAAAAAAATGCTTTGGTTTTCGGCGTGATGGCTTCTTGCCAACTGTTTAAATCGGTTTGTGACACAAAGCTGACTTGCACGCCAAATTTTTGAAAATACTTTTCAAATAAAACCTTGGTGGTGCCAAAGACACTTTGAGATGAAACAATATGGTCTCCTGCTTCCAGTAACCCCATAAAGGTTGAGAGGATAGCCGACATCCCTGAAGCGGTGGCCACGCAGCTTTCCCCTCCTTCTAATAAGGCCAAACGCTTTTCAAAAGTTCGCACGGTTGGGTTGGTAAACCGCGAATAGACATTGCCTTTTTCTGCGCCACTAAACCGGTCTGCGGCCTGCTGTGCTGAATGATAACGAAAGCTGGACGAAGGGAAAATGGCTTCAGAATTTTCTTGCTCTAGTGTTTGCTCATACCCTGCCCGTATCGCCAAGGTTTCTAAATCAAAGGGTTCAGTCATCAGTCGCTCCATTGTAAATACCGACCGACTCTTGTCCGACTAAAACCCGATTAGATTGAGCCGAATCATTTCGAGAAGCATCAATCGAGGTTAAATATTCTGCGGTAATATCCCCTGTGACATAAATCCCGCTAAAACAAGAGGTGTCAAATTGATTAATGTTTTTATTCCCTTGTCCAACCGCCTCAATCAGGTCTTCCAGTTTCTGATAAAACAGTCGATCGGCACCGATATAGGCTGAAATTTCATCAATATCTCGACCATTGGCAACCAATTCGCTGGCACTGGGCATATCAATGCCATAAACATAAGGATAACGAACTTCGGGCGCTGCTGAAGCAAAATAGACTTTTTTAGCACCCGCATCCCGAGCCATTTGAACAATTTCACCTGAAGTGGTTCCGCGCACAATCGAATCATCGACCAATAAGATATTTTTGCCTTCAAATTCCAATGGCACAGGGTTTAACTTTTGGCGAACGGATTTCTTACGCTGTTTTTGTCCGGGCATAATAAAGGTACGACCAATATAGCGGTTTTTAATAAAGCCTTCTCGATAAGGCTTGCCCAGTTTGTCAGCAAGCTGTAAAGCGGAGGTACGACTGGTATCCGGAATCGGCATCACCACATCGATATCATTATCAGGCCAGGTTTCAAGGATTTGTTCCGCCAGTTTTTCGCCCATCCTTAAACGAGATTTATAAACAGAAATATCATCGATCATTGAATCAGGCCGTGCAAAATAGACAAATTCAAAAATACAGGGGCTATACTGAGGGGTATCTGCACACTGCTTAAATTGAATCTCATTATTGTCAGTGATAACCACTGCTTCACCGGGCGCTAAATCTTTCATGATTTCAAATCCGGCCGCGTCCAATGCAACACTTTCTGAGGCCACCATATAATCAATGCCACGCTCCGTCACTCTTTTACCCACCACGACCGGACGTAATGCAAAAGGATCCCTAAAGGCAAACAAGCCGAAGCAGGGGATAATGCCAACCGCGGCATACCCCCCCTTTACACGTTTATGAACACGCTGAATCGCATTAAAAATATCTTGTTCATCAATAAATAATTTTTTCTGCTGCATCAATTCGTGAGCAAAAATATTGAGTAAAACTTCAGAATCAGAATTGGTATTTAAATGACGCAAATCCTGTTGATAGATTTCTTTGCTCAACTGATCTGCATTGGTTAAATTGCCATTATGCCCCATCGCAATACCATAAGGAGAATTGACATAAAATGGCTGAGCTTCAGCACTTGATGAAGAGCCTGCTGTTGGATAGCGTACATGTCCAATGCCACTATTACCGACCAGATCACGCATATGTCGCGTTCTAAACACATCTTTAACCATGCCATTATCTTTGCGTTGATATAGTCGCCCATTTGCACAAGTAACAATACCGGCGGCATCTTGACCTCGATGTTGTAAAACCGTTAAAGCATCATAAATTTCTTGATTAACAGGTGAATTTGATACGATTCCAACAATCCCGCACATGATGAGTTATCTCCGATTAGTGTGCCCAAAACTTGCATAACACCCTTAAGTACATTGGGCAAGCACTTAAGTAATAAAAACACAAAACAACTGAAACGTCTCTTAGAGACCTTTGCACGAGATGGCCACACGAATAAAAAGGGTTAAAATTTCCGATATTTTCGTTAAAAAACTGGCCAATAGCTGGCTATTGACTGCGTTTTTTGCCTCAATATGAAAAATTTTTCCACATTTTTGTTTCGCGTCCCACGCATGCAAAGGTCTCTCTTATTAAAAAGACTATTCGTTTATTTTTTTAAACTGCCCCTTAATTAAAATCGAATCAATTCGTAGCAGTTGATTTAATCTTTCTTGATCTTTAAGGGCACGGGTTTTATCTTGATAGGGTCCAACACGAACGGAGTAATAACCATTCTTCGGGAAAAATTTCACAAAAGCATCATAATCATATTTTAATCGTTCTTGTAACGTATCGGCCATGGTTTTTGTTTTATAAGCCACTAATTGAATCACCCAATTAACGGGCGTCGAGTCAGTTGATATGGATTGATTTGACGGTGTTTGGTTGCTTGGCACCGCTTTAGAAGCGTCAGTTACCATTGACTTAGACTTAGACTTAGAATTGGGTCGAGTATCGGTTTCAACTGAATGTTTCTGCACCGTTTGCGCAATGGATTTTGCTTGACCCTCATTTTTTTTGGGTAGCACAAATGGTTTTTCAATTAAACCCGTCGAATTCACAGGTTTTGTAGACGATTGCTCTGGATCAAAATGAACCGGATGGCTATACCAACTTGGAACAATAATCACCATCAACCCAAGCCAAAATAAAGCACCCGTTAATCGGTACTTGACAGATGTGCTTTCAAATTGATCGGTTGAATCATCCATGATTTAAGGTTGCCAAAGTTTGTGTCACAGTCAAAAAAGAGCCCCATGCCAACACGGGAATAGGGGATAGCTTCTGAGCAGCTAAAACAGCCTCTTTTATGGAGGCGCATTTTACAATATTTTCAGCCAAAACGCCTGCTTGTTGCAAGGATTCTGCCAAGTGTTGTAAAGATGCACTTCTTGGCGCAAACAAATCAGCAATATACCAAGTATCGATATAGGGCAATAATGTTCGAATCATCGGTTGAATGTCTTTATCGGCTAAGGCTGAAAAAACCGCAATCATTGGCAAGGGTTGCTGAGTTAAGAAGCCTGATAATGCCGTAGCGGCTTGCGGATTATGCGCCACGTCAAGCCACCAATTTTGCTGATTAATGATCATTTTTTGCAGCCGACCCGGATGCTTGGTCTGCCGCAACCCTATAGCCAGCGCGTTTTGAGAAACCGGCAGTCGTGGCTGAAATGTCGAAATCAAGGCAACCACACCAGCAGCATTTTGATATTGGAAATCGCCCAATAATGCCGGTGGCGGTAGATTTTCATAACCGCTAAAATGCTCAGATTGCACCGATAAAAATGACCAGGCCTGGTTGTTTTTTTCAATCCAAAAGTCTTGATTGATGTGTTTTAGCGGAACTTTGTGAACCTTGGCATAGTCAATTAAACTATCAGGCACCTCTGGATCAGAGCAAACACAGGGATGACCAGGGCGCATAATACCCGCCTTTTCCACTGCTATTTTGGCAATATCTTTTCCAAGCCAATCTTCATGATCCAACCCAATTGCGGTAATCAAACAGGCATCAGCATCCACTAAATTCACGGCATCCAGCCGACCGCCGAGTCCAACTTCTAAAATGGCCACATCCAATGCACTTTTTGCAAATAGCCATAAAGCCGCTAAAGTAGCATATTCAAAATAAGTCAGTTTTAGGCCGTTACGATGGTTTTCAACGACTCGAAAAGCATTAATGATTTCTAAATCAGTAGCCTGGCGACCTTCTAATCGAATCCGTTCATTAAAGCGAATAATATGAGGAGAGGTATAAACACCGACTTGATAGCCCGCAGCTTCATAAATAGCCGACAACATCGCCACACTTGACCCTTTGCCATTGGTGCCCGCAACACTAATAACCGGCATAGGATAAGGTAACAAGTTCATTTTTTTTGCCACCGCTTGAACGCGGTCAATGCCGAGATCAATTTCCGAGGGGTGCATGGCCAATAACCAGTCCAACCAGTCGGTCAATTTCGTGCTGTTTGGCATATCCGATGGTGTTGCGAGCAGCTGACTATTCACCCGGGATTAAGCAGACTTTTTCAGTAGCATACGACAAATCGATGCTAATTCAGTACTCAAATGATGACGGTGTACAATTCGATCAATTGCGCCATGTTCTAATAGAAATTCACTTCGTTGAAAGCCTTCCGGTAGTTTTTCACGAACGGTTTGTTCGATCACTCTGGGGCCTGCAAAACCGATTAACGCTTTCGGTTCTGCAATATTTAAATCGCCCAACATTGCAAAACTTGCTGACACCCCCCCCATGGTTGGGTCGGTTAAAACTGAAATAAACGGCAGTTTTTCGGCTCGTAACTTCCCTAATGCCGCACTGGTTTTAGCCATTTGCATAAGCGAAAAAAGCGCCTCTTGCATACGGGCTCCGCCGCTGGCCGAAAAAACAATTAATGGACATCGCAACTCTATGGCCTTATTGACTGCGCGAACAAACTTTTCGCCCATTACCGACCCCATAGACCCCCCCATAAACTTAAATTCAAAGGCACCTGCCACAACCTCTAATCCTTGGATTTTACCCGTCATCGTAATAAAAGAATCTTTTTCACCTGTGGCTTTTTGCGCTTGGGCAATCCGAGTTTTATAAGGTTTTATATCTTTAAATTTGAGCGCATCAACAGGGGTAACGTTTGCACTCATTTCGACACCGGTGCCTTCATCCAAAAAGGTTTCTAGTCGTTGACGACCACCTAATCGCATATGATGATCGCACTTAGGGCAGACTTCCTGATTGCGAGTCACTTCTGATCGGTACAAAGTGCTTTCGCATTTTGGACATTTAGTCCACAAACCTTCAGGAACGTTCTTCTTACGATCGGTAACTTGTTTTATACTGGGTAAAATTTTTTCAAACCAGCTCATGTTTCTCTCCAATTTTAACCATTTTTATTGGTGTAGCCATCTCGTGCAAAGGTCTCTAACCGTTTATTTGTGCCATGAATGATGCACTATGGGGTTTAACCTTACGAACCCTCGCCATCCGCTCGATCAATGGCCTCTCTAAATTCGCGCATTTTATCATTTAAAAACGATTGTATATCTAATAATTCTGATTCACTATGGCTTTCGATAATCGATACCAAAGCGGAACCGACGATGACAGCATCTGCCAACTTCGCCATTTGATAAGCGGTTTCCCCATCACGTATTCCAAAACCGATCGCCACTGGCATTGCCACTTTTTCTTTTAAATGGTGAACATGTTTGGCCACATCGGCCACATCAATTTGATTAGACCCCGTCACCCCTTTTAAGGAAACATAATAGACAAAACCGCTGCCTTTTTCCGTCACTGCATTTAAACGACTATCCGGTGTGGTGGGTGAAACCAAAAAAATACGATCTAGATTGGCATTTTGTAATTGCTCAAAATAGCCCCCTGATTCTTCAGGCGGCATATCTACCGTCAAGACAGCATCGACACCCGCCTGCCGAGCCATTTTGGAGAAGTCAGCATCCCCCATCGCTTCAATCGGATTTAAATAACCCATTAAGATAACAGGGGTTTGTGAGTCGATTTGGCGAAATTCCGTTACCATCTTCAAAATTTGACGCAAATTCACTTGGTGTACTAATGCCCGCTCAATGGCTTTTTGAATAACAGGGCCATCCGCCATCGGATCGGAAAAAGGCACCCCCAATTCAATCATATCTGCACCACTGGCGACCAAGCCATGCATAAGAGATACGGTCATATCGGGATGAGGATCCCCAGCGGTAATATAAGGAATGAGCGCGGTTTTACCGGCTGCTTTCAGTGCGGTTAAAGTTGCATTAATTCTGTTCATTTTAAAATTCAAACCCCTCAATTTTGGCAATGGTATTCATATCCTTATCGCCTCTACCAGAGAGGTTGACAATAATCGTTTGCTCAGGTGATAACGTTGGTGCGAGCTGGGTGGCATAAGCTAAAGCATGGCTACTTTCCAAAGCAGGAATGATCCCTTCTAATCGGGTTAAATCCCGACATCCTTGCATGGCCTCATCATCATTAATGGCGACATAGTTAACCCGACCGATGTCTTTTAACCAGGCATGCTCAGGACCGACTCCGGGATAATCCAGTCCGGCTGAAATCGAATGCGTCGGCATAATTTGGCCATTTTCATCCTCCATTAAGTAGGTTCGATTACCATGCAATACCCCTGGTTTTCCTTGACATAAGGGAGCAGCATGCTGCCCGGTTTCCAAGCCATAACCAGCCGCTTCCACACCAAAAATTTGTACGGATTCATCTGGTAAAAAATCATAAAAAAGGCCGATGGCATTCGACCCCCCTCCCACACAAGCAATTAACACATCGGGTAATTTACCTTCTTTGGTAAAATGTTGTTGCTTGGCTTCTCGGCCAATAATGGCCTGAAAGTCTCGAACCATCGCTGGGTAAGGATGGGGGCCAGCCACGGTACCGATAATATAAAAGGTATCATCTACATTGGTTACCCAGTCGCGCATGGCTTCATTTAAAGCATCTTTGAGTGTGCGGGTACCGGATTCAACGGCAACCACTTTCGCACCAAGCATTTTCATTCGCGCAACATTCGGAGCCTGGCGTACCACATCTTCTGCGCCCATATAAACCACACACTCTAACCCTAACCGAGCAGCAACCGTGGCACTGGCAACACCATGTTGTCCAGCGCCTGTTTCAGCAATAATACGTGTCTTACCCAACCGTTTTGCCAAGAGTGCCTGACCGATGGTATTGTTAATCTTATGAGCACCTGTATGATTTAAATCCTCACGTTTTAAATAAATTTTGGCGCCCCCTAAAGATTCTGACCAACGTTTGGCATAATACAAAGGTGTCGGACGACCAATATAGTCTTGATAATCAAGGGTTAATTCGGCAAGGAAATCAGCATCGTTTTTCAGCTGATGATACTGGTCATTCAAAGTTTCCAATGCAGACATCAGCGTCTCAGGCGCAAAGATACCGCCATAAATCCCAAAGTGACCCTGTTTATCTGGATATTGCGAATAATCTATACTCATAAAAGTCCTATCTTGCTACTGTTTTAATGTTTGTAATAGGCTATGTACCCAGCCTATCAATGCGTTATAACTGTCTTTGATCAGGGCAATTGCGTTCAACCCGGTTGATTGACTTGGTCCATAAATGCAGTGATTTTGACTGTCGATTTTACACCAGGCGCTAACTCAACCCCCCCACTGACATCAACAGCCCAAGGTTTGACTTTTGCGATGGCTTTAGCCACGTTATTCGCGGTTAACCCACCTGCTAAAATGATCGGCAGGGCTAAACCAGCGCACTTGTCTGGCGTCACCCAGTCCCAGTTAAAGACCTCACCAGTCCCGCCCGGAACTCCTTTTTTGTAGGTATCCAACAACAATCCCTGGCTGGAAGCGTAGTCACTGGCCAAAGCCAATAAATTGGTTTCTGGTTGCATGGGATGCGCCTTGATATAAGGTCGGTCAAACTGTTCACAAAAAGCAGCGGTTTCCTCTCCGTGAAATTGTAATAGATCAATGGATAAGGTATCGATTGCATTATGAACATCATCAGCGCTGGGGTTTACAAACAACCCGGTTCGAGTAATAAAAGGGGGCAAAGCACGAAAAATCTGCCAGGCCTGGTCAATTTTGATTGATCGCGGGCTTTTTTCATAAAAAACAAACCCCAGTGCATCCGCCCCTTGTTGAGCGGCATGCAAGCCCGCTTCAATCGACGTAATACCACATATTTTTACTCGGGTACGCAACTTCATTATCAAGATCCTTGCCACAGCAAACGGTTTAAAGGTTGTTGCGGAATGTTAAATTCAGGTGGATAGAGCGCATTAACAAAGTACAATCCCGCTGCCGGTGCGGTGACCCCGGCAAGTGTACGATCGCCTTGTGACAATAAGCTTGCAATCCATTCGACAGGGGCTTCTGAACGGCCAATCATCATTAAACTGCCGACTATATTTCGTACCATATGATGCAAAAATGCGTTAGCTTGAATATCTACAAACACAAAATCCTGTTGGCGACTGACCTCGATAGATTGAACATTTCTTTTCGCATGAGCTGCCTGGCAGCCCGCAGCACGAAACGCTGAAAAATCTTGTTCACCCACCAAAGCTTGTGCCGCTACATTCATTCGGTGTTCGTCTAAAAGCCGGCCTTCCCAGGTTACGCGGTCTGCCAAAATAGCCGAATGAACAGAACGATTGTAAATAACATAACGATATTGGCGTGCCAATGCAGAAAATCGAGCATGGAAATTTTCGGGTACCGACTGTGCCCAAATCACTCGAATATCTTTTGGTAACTGGGTATTGACCCCTTGAACCCAAGCACGAAGCGGGCGTTGAGATTCATACTCAAAATGCGCAACCTGCCCAATCGCATGAACCCCGGTATCGGTTCGACCCGCACACTGTACGGCTATGGGGGTATTGGCAATATTTGATAATGCCTTTTCCAGGCATTGCTGTACGGATAAACAATGTTTCTGAAATTGCCAACCACAATAAGCAGTTCCTTGATACTCAACGCCTATGGCAATTTTAGCCTGCATGGGTATCTGTTTAAATATGATTTTGAATTAACAGCTCTGCAATTTGCACCGTGTTGGTCGCAGCCCCTTTGCGAACGTTATCCGCAACGACCCATAAATCCAACCCATTTTCACAAGAAATATCTTCTCTGACGCGGCCGACATAAACCGGGTTAGTATCAGCAGCATCTGTTACAGCGGTTGGATAACCACCCTCTTTATGCTCGTCAATTAATACAATCCCCTCAGTTTTTTTAAATAACGCTTTGGCTTCTTCAGCGGTTATTTTCTGTTTGGTTTCGATATGAATGGCTTCACTATGACCATAAAAAACAGGGACTCTCACCGCTGTAGGATTCACTTTTATGGTGTCATCCGCCATAATTTTGTTGGTTTCCCAAACCATTTTCATTTCTTCTTTGGTATAACCATTGTCTTGAAAAACATCGATTTGGGGAATACAGTTAAAGGCAATTTGTTTTGGGTAGACTTGGCATTTAACGGGTTTCATATTCAATAAACTCGCTGTTTGAGTGGCCAATTCTTCAATCGCTTCCTTTCCTGAACCCGATACCGCTTGGTAGGTACAAACATTAATTCGGGTAATCCCAACCGCATCATAAATTGGCTTTAAGGCGACCATCATTTGAATGGTTGAACAATTTGGATTGGCGATAATACCGCGCTTTTTATAACCAATAACGGCATCGGGATTCACCTCTGGTACCACTAGTGGAATATCGTCGTCATAACGGAACTCAGAAGTATTATCAACAACGATACAGCCAGCAGCAGCAGCTTTAGGGGCATATTCTCTAGAAATAGCCGCACCGGGAGAAAAAAGCCCAATCTGAACTTGTGAAAAATCAAAAGTCGCTAAATCTTCAATTTCAATCCAATGACCTTTAAATTCGAGCTTTTTTCCGGCTGAACGACTACTGGCCAATAAATGCAGGTTTCCGACAGGGAAATTTCTTTCTTCTAAAACTTTTAAAATGGTTTCACCGACAGCGCCGGTTGCACCGACAACGGCAATATCATACTGTTTCGTCATTTTGATTCCTTTTTCTTTTCATCTGACTGTATTGTCTTTTCAGTTTGTTCGGGGCTCAAATGTGACTTTTCAAGACGTTGCAAAAACTCTGATATGGCCCGAGGACTGTTTTTTTGTTTCTCAATTTCAGGAAAACTCACCACCAACCCACCTTCGGTCAACTCTCGACTTTCACCGATAAAACGTCCACCGGATTCAATCATCATTTCACCACAGATAACTTCCCCTAAGACTTTCCCTGTCGATAGGATATCAATACTTTCGCAGGCCACTTTTCCTTCAAGAGAGCCACTGACAACAATACTTTTAGCTTTAACTAGGCCTGAAACGACCCCTTGATTGCCAATAGAAACGTCAAATTCAGTTTCAATAATACCTTCGACGTTACCATCGATATGTAAAGTCCCATCTAGGCCTTTAATTTCGCCAATTACTTTACATCCCGGAGCAATAATTGTTTTTCCACCCGCTGCACGCGTTCTTGAATCATTTGACTTAAAGATCCCCATGGTACCCCTTTTACCTCTTTAAAGATTTCATCATAGTTTTTTAAATCCCAACGGATGAAAGGCGCTGGGTTTAACTTACGCTGTACAAAACTGACTTCATAATGCAAATGAGGGCCTGAAGATAACCCGGACGAACCAATTTCACCGATTAAGGTTCCTTTACGGATAACCTGACCGGTCTTAACATGTAATTTACTCATGTGACCATAAAGGGTTTTAAACCCGTAATCATGGGAAATAATCACCAAACGACCATAACCACTTTTCTTGTGATGGCCTGCATACTCAATAGTACCATTCGCAGTGGCAATCACGCCATCGCCATAGTTGCCACGATAATCGATGCCACGATGAAATTCTCGACTGGCCTTAACCGGGTGTGTTCGCCAACCATAACCGCTACTCACCCCTTTATAGGTTTTTACAGGACGATCATTCGGAATATCCTCTAGCATGACTTGTTTTTCAAGCGTCGTCAGTTGAACTATTTTAACTCTATCCAATACCAAAGCATCTTCATCCGGCTCAACGCCAATCAAATCTTCAAGCCCTTTTAAGGTTTGATCCAAAAATTGAATTTGTTTAGATTTAGTATCTAGTTCGTTTTGAATCTTATGCTTTTCTTTTTCTAATAAAAAATAAGCTTGCTCACGCTTTTCAAGGACTTCATTATATTCGGCCTGTGCAGAGACACGGTTATTATCAATCTCAACAATTTCTTGATTTAACCACCAAATGATGACTGCAGAGCTGGCCAACATCAAAATGATAAATAACACCACAAACAATGCAAACTTACGCATAAATTGTTTAAATGAAAAATGACGTGAGCCATGGACATCACTAATGGTAATCGTGAAATGATTTTTCATTCGATGCGGCACTTTAAAACAGATCTCATTATGGGTTAAATCCCTTCATTTATAATTCAGCGGCCACTGCCGAACCCATCTCCGAAGTCGATACTTTCTGCATCCCTTCCGACCAGATATCTGCGGTTCTTAGCCCTTTATCTAAAACACGGCTAACCGCTTCTTCAACCCGTACGGCAAAGTCCTCTCTCCCCAAACTATACCGCAACATCATCGCCGCCGATAGAATAGTGGCTAAAGGATTGGCGATATTTTTACCGGCAATATCCGGTGCTGACCCATGACTGGGCTCATACATCCCTTTATTGTTCGCATCCAGAGAGGCAGATGCTAACATGCCAATTGATCCCGTCAACATTGAAGCTTCATCGGATAAAATATCACCAAACATATTACCAGTCACCATCACATCAAACTGTTTTGGGTTTAATACCAACTGCATGGCGGCATTATCAACATACATATGCTGCACTTCAACTTCAGGATAGTCTTTGGCCACTTCATTAACCACTTCTCTCCAGAGTTCAGTCACTTCCAACACATTTGCCTTATCCACAGAGCACAAGCGTTTATTGCGTTTCATGGCCGCTTCAAACGCAACCTGTACTATCCGTTTAATTTCTGACTCTGAATAGACATAGGTATTAAAACCCTGACGCTCACCATTATCGAGCTGACGAATGCCCCTGGGTTGACCAAAATAAATACCACCGGTTAGCTCGCGTACAATTAAAATATCAAGGCCTGCAACTACTTCTGGTTTCAAAGTTGACGCATCTGCTAGTTGCGCAAACAAATAGGCAGGGCGTAAATTAGCAAACAATTCCAAATTAGAACGCAAGGCCAACAATCCTTTTTCCGGGCGCACAGAGATATCTAAAGACTCCCACTGATAGCCACCCACAGCGCCCAACAAAATCGCATCTGCCTGTTTTGCTTTTTCCAAGGTCGCGTCTGCCAGCGGCACACCATGCACATCATAGGCCGCACCACCGACCAAATCTTCAGTCATTTGAATATCTAAGCCATCAGCCTGCAAAGCGGTTAAAACCTTGACGGCTTCTGCTGTGATTTCGGGGCCGATACCATCTCCGGGCAATATTAAAATCTGTTGAGTCATTAATTACATCTCTTAATTGTTTTAGGGTCTAAATTTTATAAGTTTCTATATACGTTTCAAAAGAAAGCGTTATTCGGTTGCAAATAACCAAGGGTTTTTCGCTTTGTGAGTTGCTTCAAAGGTTTCAATATCACTTTGGTGCTGTAAGGTTAATCCAATATCGTCTAAGCCATTTAACAAACAATGACGACGGAATGCATCCACTTCAAAATCAAGCGTTTCACCTGACGGTTTAATCATTTGATGCGACGCTAAATCCACGGTGAGTTGATACCCCGGATTTGCGAACACCTCATTGAATAAGCTTGACACCAAATCTGCATCCAAAACAATCGGTAAAATACCATTTTTAAAACTATTGTTAAAGAAAATATCGGCAAAACTGGGCGCAATAATGACATCAAACCCATAATCTTTCAATGCCCAAGGCGCATGTTCACGACTGGAGCCGCAGCCAAAATTTTCGCGTGCCAATAATATCTTTGCACCTTGATAGCGAGGTTGATTTAGCACAAAATCTTTGCGCAAGGGTCGCACACTATTATCCTTGCCCGGCTCCCCCACATCTTCATAACGCCATTCATCAAACAAATTGACGCCAAACCCGGTGCGTTGAATGGATTTTAAAAATTGCTTTGGAATAATGGCATCGGTATCGACATTGGCGCGATCCATTGGTGCCACAATTGCAGTGAGTTTTGTAAACTTTTCCATGTCTAAACTGAGTCCTTACTGGTTTGTGCTAATCAATTGGCGTACATCGATAAAATGACCCGCAACGGCAGCAGCAGCAGCCATTTGAGGGCTGACCAAATGCGTTCGTCCACCGGCACCTTGACGCCCTTCAAAATTACGGTTAGAGGTTGAGGCACAATGTTTGCCACTGGGCAGTCTGTCCGCATTCATTGCCAAACACATCGAACAGCCGGGATTACGCCATTCAAAACCCGCTTCGACAAATATCTTATCCAAACCTTCCGCTTCTGCTTGTTGCTTAACCAACCCCGAACCCGGTACGATTAATGCCTGCTCAACCGAGCTTGCAACTTTTTGGCCTTTTAAAACCTCAGCGGCTTGACGTAAATCTTCTATACGAGAATTGGTACAAGAGCCAATAAAGATATAATCCACCGGGATATCGCTAATCAGCATCCCAGCCTTTAAACCCATATAACTCAAAGCTCGGCGAATACCGTCCGCCTTAACGGCATCGGCCTCTTGTGCCGGATCAGGCACACAATCATTGACCGACACAACCATTTCAGGAGAAGTCCCCCAAGAAACTTGCGGTTCAATCGCAGAACCCTCTAACTCGACCACTTTATCAAAGTGAGCGTCTTCATCTGATTTTAAATCTTGCCAAGCCTCAACAGCGGCTTGCCACTGATTGCCTTTAGGAGCAAATGGACGACCTTCAACATAATCAATGGTTTTTTGATCCACTGCAACCAACCCAACCCGCGCACCGGCTTCTATTGCCATATTGCACACCGTCATGCGCCCTTCAATAGACATGTCTTGAAAAACCTGACCACCAAACTCGATGGCATGTCCATTACCGCCGGCAGTGCCAATTTTACCAATAATAGCCAACACCACATCTTTTGGACCAACACCGGGCTGTAATTGGCCATTGACTTTAACCAACATGTTTTTCATTTTTTTCTGAATCAAACATTGCGTCGCTAAGACATGCTCTACTTCAGAAGTGCCGACACCATGCGCTAATGCCCCTAAAGCACCATGCGTTGCTGTATGAGAATCGCCACAGACCAAAGTTGTTCCAGGCAAAGTAATCCCTTCTTCCGGGCCGACAACATGAACAATCCCCTGACGAATATCCCCAATACCGAATTCAGTAATGCCAAACTCTTTAGCATTGGCATCCAGCGTTTTCACTTGAATCCGTGAAATCGGATCCACGATATCCTCAACAGAATGATACGCGGTTGTGGGAACATTATGATCCGGTGTTGCCAAGTTCGCATCAATGCGCCAAGGTTTGCGATTGGCTAGCCGAAGACCTTCGAAAGCCTGTGGAGAGGTGACTTCATGCAATAACTGACGATCAATATAAATTAATGCAGTGCCATCGTCTTCTTGTCTCACCACGTGACTGTCCCATAATTTATCGTATAAGGTCTTAGCAGACATTTGATATAATCTCTCTTTTAAAAAGCGGCTCTTTGCGAAGCCCACTCAAACCGCAAGGATGTTCATATAAATAGCTCGATATTATAGCAGTTCAAATTTCGCCAATGATACAAAATCGTGCAATTTCCCCAGGGAATTTTGTGAGGTTCTTTTGTTTTATTTTTAACTTTGCGACCAAGGAGTGACATGAGTTATCGCATCAAAGAGGCCTTTTATTCATTACAAGGTGAAGGCAAACACAGTGGTCGTCCGGCCATTTTTTGTCGTTTCAGTCATTGCAACTTGTGGAATGGTAAAGAAGCTGATCGTTCAAATGCCATCTGCCCGTTTTGCGATACCGATTTTGTTGGTACTGACGGCCAAAACGGCGGCATTTTTGCTAACGCCGTTGATTTGGTGAATCATCTCTTAGCGCTCTGGCCAGCAAAAAATGACCAGGCCTGGTCACATCCGTTTGTCGTTCTTACAGGCGGTGAACCCCTGCTCCAGGTTGATGAACCGCTTATTAATCAACTTCACCAACAGCATTTTGAAGTCGCCGTTGAAACCAATGGCACCTTAACTCCGCCGGCCGGGCTGGACTGGATTTGTGTCAGCCCAAAAGCCAATGCCCCCTTGCTCATCACATCAGGCGATGAATTAAAGCTGGTTTATCCGCAACCCGACCTACCCCCTAAAAAAATGGCACCGCTTGATTTTAAATATTTTTATCTACAACCAATGGATAATGCCGACCCAGCCATTCAGACAGCCAATCAAAAAGCCGCCATTAACTATTGTCTAAACCACCCTCAATGGCAACTGAGCTTGCAAACGCATAAACTACTGGGAATTGATTGATGCCTTTTGTTTATGGCGCACTGACAAGCGACTGAGAAGCCAATGCGGTTTTTAAACGCTGGGTAATTTGATTGCGCGTGTGATAAGAAGCCGGCTCATTGATTAATAACGCAAACGGTGCCCATTGCAATTGTTCAGCACGCCCGGAAATCGGTACTTCAATATAACCGGCAAGTGTGGTGACCCCGATCAAAGTCCCACTCTTAGCGACCACTTGCGGCATAATTTCAGGCAAAAGATGTCGCCAAGGTTTGAACTTTTGTAATAACATGACCAACTGCTTGGCACTGAGTCGATTCTGCCGCGATAAACCCGCACCGTCTTCCACCTTAAAATCCTGCCAACCAAACTGTCCAATGATCTCTTCTTGAAACATTTTAGCCACTTTTTCAGCCGTTGCCGGCGCACCATAACGTTCAGCACTTAATATCAGTGCCAGTTGATTGGCGATAAAATTGGTGGAATAGCGCATCATCGGTTGAATCAACTCAGCCAAAGTATGACTATTATCGTGTTGATAAATAAGGTGAGATTGATCAGCGGGTAAACTCCCCCAAACAACCGACCCTTGAATGCGAATCCCTTCTTTGGACAAGAAATGACTCAATAGCTCAGCAAAATAGTTTTCACATCGTTTGGCTTGCGCCCCCAAATTCACTCGCCCTTGCGACAAATCCACTTCAGGTTGCATCGCCCAAGCCCTTGCAACCGGTGTGAGCGGTGTCTGAGGTTCAGCTGAGACCAATATACCTTGCTGCTGTTCAACATTTAAGGTATTAAAATTAGCAGCCAAAACACTGGGAATTGCATCATAAGGATTTTGAGTAGACGAATGTCCCGGCAAAATTACATTGGCTTGAAAGTAATCGGTATTTAAAACCAGATGAGAAAGCGACTCAATTTTCTGTGCCTTTAAGCGTTGGGCTAACGTTTTTGCCAAATGTTCAATTTCTTCAGAAATTAAAAAGGGATCGCCATAGCCCTTGACCATTAAAACCGCCTCATGATTAGCTGTGTGACTCAGATAAAAATTCGTATGAAAACGGTGTTCAGCGCCCCAATGTTGAAGTGCCAAAAAGGCCGTCATCAACTTAGTGGTTGAAGCCGGGATCATGGCTTTATCAGCGTGTTTTGCCATCACGACTTGATGTTGCGCATTCAGCAGAAACAGGCTGGCATTGTCAAGTTCTGCGAAAATTGAAGGGACAGGTTGCGCTTGCAAGACCATTGACAATGACATGAATAGCCATACTCTTAGGAAAAAACGCACGCGGTTTTGGATTTTATTTTGGATTTTATAAAAATAACGCGCTATTAACACCGTTGTACTGTCCTAAAGACTGCAAAATAGATATTTTACCTGTTTATCAAAGCTCAAAATAAAATATTGGCATCCCCGTCACATGACTAAGATGCTAAAATATTGACTCATCTTTTCAGCCTCAAATTTAAAGGCGTTAAAGTCATTCAATTGAAAGGGATTGCCCGGTATTATGCAAGTTCAAGATATGGAAAAATTCTCGCAAATCCTCAGTTGGGTATTTGGTTATTATGAAAAAGATTTAACCGATTTGACGTTTGAAATGTACTGGAATGGATTAAAAGATTACAGCATTGAAGAAGTTCAAGCAGCCTTTAACGCCCACTTACAACATCCCGAGGAAGGTCGCTGGTGGCCGAAAGTTTCTGACATTATCAAAAACTGTAAAGGCGGCACCCTGGACAACGCCTTACGAGCTTGGAATGAAGTCGAAACGGCGATTCGTAAAGTCGGTGCCTATCAGGATGTGGTATTTCACGATCCATTAATCCATCAGATTATTCACAAAATGGGGGGCTGGATGGCGCTCTGTGATATTCCCGATGAAAAATCCTTAACGTTTAAAGCCAATGAATTTAAAAATGCTTATCGTGCTCTTTATGGAACCCCCGCTCAACATCAGCCGCCTGTTGAACTGATTGGCATTATTAATGCCCAAAATGCCAAATTGAAAGGCGCTAAAAAAAATCCGCCCGTTTTAATTGGTGACCCGCTTAAAGCCAGACAAGTGATGAAGCAGTTGCGTCGCGCAGATAACTTGATTACCATTAGTCAAGCCTCCGAAAAACTGGTTAAAAACCTCCAAAATCAATCTCAGTCCCATTAACAATGCACATTCAATTTGATACCCAAGTTGCTGAAGCCCTTTCCATCCACGAAGCCATTTTCTTGGGATGGTTACAACATAACTATGATCAATCACCCATCAAAACCATAACGCTGGAAACGCTGTTCAGTTTTTGGAACGACGAATTGCTCTATAAGGTACTCATGCGCTTAGAAGAACGTCAGATCATTAACGTGCGTCGAAACCAACAAGACTTTTGTATCTTTACCATTAACCCCACCACCTATCAACAACAAACCGGGCTAACTTTGGAAGCCGATGCCAACTTACGCAGCTCAGAACCCTTACTCGATGACAATTTAAAAAAACACCTAAAACGTTTTGAAGGCACCGACTCGCTTCTCAATAAAAAACTGTCTCAGTTGTTAAAGGATCAAGCAGAATCCCTATTGCTCTATGCCCAACAAGAAGGCCTATCCGAAACCATGGCGACGAGCAGCTTTGATAAATTTTTACACTATGTTGCGGCCAATCCAGATCGCTTTTGGAACAGTGATCTGGTCGCTTACTGGCGTTTTTGGGTCAGTAATAGTAAAGACAAACACATGCAAAACCACTCGCCGGGAAATGGCAAACGTGCCGCCATTGAAAGATCCGTACAAACGGCGGCCAGCAACTGGTTAAAAAAGAAAGCACAAGATCCCCAACGCTATCATTCTCCCAAAATCACCCATGAATGAACCCCCTAAAATGGCCAGGCCTGGCCATTTTTTGATCAAATTTGCCTATCTCAAAGCTTGAGTCATAGTCTTTTCAAACCCTTTTAGGTATTCTATAAAAACCAACCTGCGAACAAGGAAATTCCTATGCACGCGATGATTGTCTTATTATATTTGTTCAGTAGTCTATTTTTTCAAGCACATGCCCAGGAGGTCAAAATGACAATGACAGACACAGATCAATCCACCGAATCCATCGTGTTTGGTATGGGGTGTTTTTGGGGTGCCGAAAAGCGCATGAGTGCCATTAAAGGGGTTATTGACGTAGAAAGTGGCTATGCTGGAGGAGACCAATCTCACACGAATTACGAACAAGTCTTAAACCTGGAAAATAAAATCCGTCGCGGTATAAGCCAACAAAGAAATCATGCTGAAGTCATTAAGGTCACTTTCGATCCCCGGCGGGTTACTCTCGAAACCCTATTGATAAATTTTTGGGAGAATCATAATCCCACCCAAGGCAACCGCCAAGGCAATGATATCGGCACCAACTACCGCAGTGCTATCTACACCCAATCCAAACAGCAAACACGCTTGGCAGAAGCGACCAAAAAACAATATCAAACCGCTCTAGCTAAGGCTGGATTATCGAAAATTACCACCGAAATTGCCCCTTTGCGAAACTACATTCCTGCCGAAGAATACCACCAAAACTATCTTGAAAAAAATCCAAATGGTTATTGCGGACTAGGCGGAACTGGCGTCAAATACCCAAACACCGCGACCACCACTTCAGATACATCAGCGGTTGAGCCGGCAGCAACCTTATCTGCAAAAAACTTGAACAACCGATTGCAATTAATTGTTTTTGAAGCAGAAGACTGTCAGTACTGCAAAGCCTTTAAGCAAGAAGTTTTATCTAATTGGCAATCTGAAGTGGCCATCACAACCACCTTAGTCCCGCAACCACCAACCGATTGGAAACTGGCCAAACCGTTATTTGCGACCCCAACCATTGTATTATTTAAAGCGGGCGAAGAGGTTTCCCGTTTTACCGGCTATACCGGCGATAAAAAGCGTTTCTGGCAGTGGCTTGGCTTTCAGTTACTGACACCACAACAACAACGAATCGCTTTTGAGCAAGGGACAGAACCCGCCTTTAGTGGCTCTCATTTGGATGAGAAACGTCCGGGCACATTTGTTGATCCCATCACAGGGGCAGCGCTGTTTCGTACCGATACCAAATTTGAAAGTGGTTCCGGCTGGCCCAGTTTCTTTAACCCCGTTGAAGGTGCCATTACTGAACACCCGGATCACAGTCATGGCATGCAACGAATTGAAGTGCGCAGTGCCAGTTCAGGGATTCATTTAGGCCATGTCTTTAATGATGGCCCACCGCCAAGCCATAAACGTTATTGCATTAACGGCGATGTGCTGAAATTTATCGCTGATTAAATTTACAGCGTTACAAATGAAAGCATTTTAAACCAACCGCTTCCAGGCCAATCAACAACGGATTCAACGCTACGTTGACGGGTCATGATTATTTGAGATATTTTCATAAATGCCCATTTTCGGTGATACATTCACCCAATTACTGAGGTTATACAGCTTTAGTTTGTTTAGTTTCGCCTACGGCTCACTATCAACAAAGGATTCCGTTATGCCATTTTGTGGGGGGCTTTAAACTAATTTAGCGGCGCTTAATGGAACGGCCGGCGACGGCTTGTAACGGGTTTTCCGGCCAGCGATGCTTCGGATAGCGCCCTTTCATCTCTTTAATCACCTCAAAATAAGACGTTTGCCAAAAATTGGCCAAATCCGCAGTGGTTTGAATCGGACGTCTAGCCGGCGACAACAGTTCAAACGTCAACGGAACCTGTCCATCCCCCAACATCGGAGAGGTTTCTTCCCCCAACACTTCTTGTAATTGAATGGACACTTTTGGTGGATGATGACGGCTATAGGCGATTGAAACCCGCTTACCGGAAGGCGCTGTGTAATTGGCAGGCGCTTGGCGATCTAAAATTTTTAGCTGATCATAACTGAGTTTTGACTGCAAGATGGGGAATAAGTCAAGCGACTGCAAAGCCTTAAATGACTGAATGCCATTCAAATAAGGTGCCAGCCAGTCCTGCAAATGCTTCATAAGCCAGGCCTGGCTAAAATTCGGCCAATCACGCTGATAAGACGCCAACCATCTCACTCGATTTAACCATTTTTCAGTTTGATTTGACCAACGCAGTAGCGAGGGGTGTTGTGGTAATAGCGTTAGTAATGCGTGTTGAAATTCGGCTTCACCAGGTTGAGGCAATGACGTTTCAGAAAGTATCAACGCGCCCAATCGACACTGCTCGCTGGCAATCAAAGCCTGCTTTTTTACATCAAATCGCACATTAGCTTCACAAACAATTTTTGAGGCAAATAAGCGCTTAAGCACTTTACCGTCAATAGCCGCTGCCAGAAATATTCGAGCCGATTGGCGTTGGCCATCTAAATCAGCAACCACCAGCCATGGACTTTGGCTTAGCGGATCCTGTCGTGGCAAAACGGCTCCTCTGCCATTACTCAGCTGATAACGGCCAGATTGATCAGACCGACATTGGGCAATACGATCAGGAAACGCCATGGCTAACAACTTTCCCGTCTCAGCTTGCAACAAGGCCAGATCCAGTTGGTGCTGTAGAGGCAGTCCGAGTTGTTGTCTCAAGCTGGACGCGGTCTTGCGAACTTGATGCAGAATCTGACGCCTAGTGTTGGTGCTTGCAGAAGTTTTTGTAGCAGAATGCCCTTCGCCTTGAATCAGTAATAACCGTTTTATCAAGTCCACTTCATCTGCTGATTGCAAGACATCCCCTTCGATGAATAACGCCACTAGATCACACGCCAACTGCTGGACTTGCTGCGTTTGCATTTGTGCATAAATTAACAGTTTGGCTAAGCGAGGATGGATTGACCATTGCGCTGCTTGTTGACCTAAAGCCGATAAATGGCCATTTTCCGCTAATAAGTCCAATGACTGCAATAAGGTTTGAGCGACTTTAAAATGGGTTTTGGATGGCGGGGTTAGCCAAGTTAAACCCTCTGCTGTGTTAAGCCCCCATTGCGCCAATTCCATACACAATTGACTTAGATCTGATTGGGTGATTTCTTCTGCATCAAAGGCGGGTCTTTGCAATTGCTGACTTTCTGACCACATTCGATAACACACGCCGGGACCTAAGCGCCCTGCTCGTCCACGCCGTTGATCGGCAGAGGCCTGTGATGTTGCTTGGGTGACCAAACGAGTCATCCCGCTGGAAACATCATAAATGGCTTTGCGCACCCAACCCGAATCAACGACCGCATCAATGCCCTCAATGGTTAAACTGGTTTCCGCAATATTGGTGGCCAATACAATCTTACGACGCCCTTTTGAATCGGGCATAATCGCGGCTTCTTGAGCTGCGGTGGGTAAACTGCCGTAAAGCGGGAAAATGCCCAGGCCTGGCTGATTTTTGCTTTCCAATAGCGCTTGAATACCTCTGATTTCTGATTGTCCCGGTAAAAATACCAGTAGATCCTGTTGACTATTTTGAAGTGCTTGCTGAATCATTTGCAGGCACAAGCCGGACCAGTCATGAAACGAATGCCCTTTAACCGGCTGTTGTGCATAATGGGTTTGAACCTCGAAGGCACGCCCAGGCACCTGTAAAATGGGGGCTTGATTTAAAAAATGGCTGACCGCATCGGCATCTAAGGTGGCCGACATTACCAATAGTTTCAAATCTGCTCGCAACCCCGATTGCACGTCCAAACACAAACTCAATGCCAAATCAGCATGGATTGATCTTTCGTGAAATTCATCAAAGATAATCAAACCAACCCCTTGTAATTCAGGGTCTTGCTGTATTCGACGTGTCAAAATGCCTTCGGTAATGATTTCCAACCGGGTTTGTTGAGACACTCGACGATCATTGCGCACATGGTAACCAATGGTTTGACCCACGCTTTCACCCAGCTGCTTGGCTAAATAATGTGCTAAGGTGCGTACCGCCAGACGTCGTGGCTCTAACATTAAAATAGTTTGATTGGCAAAGGCATCCTCGCTTAACAGCGCCAAAGGCACTTGAGTGGATTTTCCTGCACCGGGTTCGGCCTGCAACACCCAGTTTGGCGTTTGCACCAGCCCGCTGACTAATTTCGCTAAAAAAGGCGTTATTGGAAGCATAGCATCATTTTGAGGTATCTTTTCAAGCAGTCATTATTCAATGAGGCCACTAAAGCTAAGACTGAAAAGCCGAATCCCACAGATAAAGTTCAATGTAACCCCTTTGCATCCATAGAACGCGAAAGAAAAATGAGGCAAAATTTTATTCGTGTATTCATCTGCTGCAAAGCGCTGATGTATTTTAACGAAGTTGATTAAGATAATAGTCAATATCAACATCATCGATTTGTTCGGGCTTTAAATAGTGTTCGGCATAGTGACGATAGAGACCGGAAGTTAACAATAATGTAAATAGGTCTTGATCCAGTTGACCTGCTTGACACATCTTAAACAAAATATCGATTGCTTCGGATAATTTATTGGCTTTTTTATAGGGACGATCTGGTGCGGTTAAGGCCTCAAAGATATCCGCGATCGCCATTACCCTTTCTGGGATTGAAAGTTGTGATGCCTCTAATTGACGAGGATAACCGGAACCATCTAACTTTTCATGATGTGTGCCTGCATAAGTTGCCACTTTTTGATAGGCCTGAGGGAAAGGCAAGTGTTCGAGCATTCGCAATGTCATCATCACATGTTCACTGACTTTAAAGCGTTCTTCAACACTTAATGTTCCTTTTTCAATGGTTAAATTATGCAATTCTCCAAGGTTGACCCGTAATTGAGGTACGGTTAATTTAAAGCCATCTTCTTGATAGGCTTTTTCATTAAAGTGATGCCTAGGGATCCTGTGTTCAGGACGATCGTCCAGCAATTTCTCGGTCACGGGTAAGGTTTCTGAAGGGGTTGAAAATTGTGACTGTTGAATGGCAGACAAACCTAAGCGGTTATCAAAATGACGCTGCCAACGTCTATCTGCAATGTCCCGTACTTTTTCATACAAATCTTGATTGTCTCCATCGGTTGCCAAATTCGCTTGAGCCACTAAAGCAAACTCTTGTTGCAACTGATCATGCTTTGCTTTCAGTAACGCTTTGGCATGTATAGGATCCATCTGATTTAACAGCGAGCGATAATAATGAATCTCGGCATCCCGCCACAACACTTCAAACCGAGTTCTGATTTCATGAATGCGGTTGTAAAAGCTATCAAGTTTGGTACTTTTATCCAAAACATAATCAGGTGTCGTGATTTTGCCACAGTCATGCAGCCAAGCCCCTATTTCAAATGCTTTTTGTTCCTCTGCGTCCATCTGAAAGTCTTTAAAGTGCTCAGTTTGGTCTTGCTTGGCCTGCTCCAACAGCATCAATGCCAGTTTTGGCACTCTCGCACAATGCGCACCGGTAAAAGGCGATTTTTCATCAATTGCCTTCGCAATTAATTCGATAAAACTTTTGAGCAACGCCTCCTGTTCTTTTTCATAGGTCTGGAAGCTGTCAGCCACTTTCAGAAATGTCTGCGAAAGTTGATCCAACTCCTGAATATAGGTGTTGACGGGTGTCACTTGGTCAAAAGCACGTTTTTCAACCAACTGATTTCGCTGCATCAACGCTCGTATAGGTCGAACCAAAATCGAAGAAGAATAGCGGGTTAATCCTAAAATGATCAACAATACGCCACTAAGAATCCATAAAGTGGTCACCCATTGCTGGTTAAAAGGCGCCATTAAAGTTGATTTTGGGACAAATACTGCCAAATAGCTCTCATTCGTACCATTATAGTCAATGGCATTGTAGGCGGATAAGAATCGCTGGCCACCGACATTAGATTCATAAAAGGTTCGAAGATCGGATAATGGCATCTGATTTAATAATTGATAGAACAATTTATCTTGCAATGATAATTTTACCTGACGTGTTTGCCCATTTAGTTGCCATTTCTGTTTCAAAGTGTTCCATTCGGATTGACTGATTGAGGCCAAGGCTCGATTAATAATGGGCAGTAAAGACTCATATTTAGGCTGCACCATCATGCGGAGTTTTTCAGGCGGGATCCGTATCAATTCATCCATTGGACGATTCAGCATTAAATGGTTTAACTGGTTTTCGGCTTTCAGTCTTGCAAAGGTGTCTGGATTATCAATCAAAGCATCGGCGTCGCCATTATTCACTGCTTTCATGCGACTTAAGGTATCGTCGTACAATTTAAACTTGATATTTTTAAAATGCTCTAGTAAATAATCGCTACTTTTCCAACCTTTGACTAAAGCAAAGGTCAGCTTTTCCAATGCTTGGCTGTCTGTTATTGTGCCAATGTCATTTCGTGTAATCAGATATTCTCTGATCGAATAATAAGCATCGCTAAAACGCCCTATTTGAGCACGTTTTTTTGTATGGAAAAGACTGTGAACAATGTCCAGTCGTCCTTCTGCAAACTGATTTAAAACCTCTTGCCAGCCATAATCATTGACAAATTGAAAACGCAATCCCGTTTTCACTGCGACAAGCTTCATAATATCTACCGAGAAACCTTGCGGCAAACCATTGCTGACAAAATCAAAAGGTGCCCAACTCAATTGATTAGAGACCTTCAATTCAGGCGTTTTTTCCACCAAAGCTTGCTGTTGCGTATTCAATACAAGCGGCTGGGTTTTTGGCAAGGTCGACTGGTCGGATGACTGACTATTAACTAAAATTCTTTTTCCTTGTGCGTTAAAAAGCACAACATGACTATCGGGTGTCGGTTTCAGTTGTTTAAATATTTGGGTAAGGTGCTCAAGGGTATAATCCACGGCAATCACCGACTGACGGTTATTAATTCGTTTTGAATAGGTGATACCGGGGCTTTTTAGATGCCAAAAAAGATAAGGATCGGACTTATAAACCTGTGCAGTTTTCATGGCTTCTTGAAACCAAGGGCGTTCGGCGGGCACATAAGTGGTGGCCGTGGCTCTTTGCGCTAATAACTGCAATGCTTCGTTATAAAACCGATACTGATACGCTTGATCACCATCCTGCGGTGACACTTCCACAACCCCCCAATAAGCTGATTCAGGGGCTTTTAAACGTTGCCACAAATCAGGGCGATGTTTCATATTAATCACTTCAAAAAACCGCCCATCCGCATGACCAATATAAATGGCATAGGCTTCTGGAAAGTTGATCAGGGTTTTGACGAGACTTTGCAGCAAAGTTTGATTTGAAACATCATTATTTGTACTGTTTTTTAAGCTGGGATATTCTTCAATAAAGCTCAATAATGCTCGACTCTGTTGATCCAGCACTTTATTTTTCAGCTCAATGCGTTCAAATAATTGTTCGAAGCGTTCGGCAACCGATTGCTTGGCATATTGATGGTTGT
>Ga0210038_1000224_pt1 | contig 38169 bp, 29 predicted proteins | sample CryGeyCG2114_020_FD_183970 | JGI IMG/M metagenome (GOLD analysis project Ga0210038, IMG submission 183970) | Groundwater microbial communities from aquifer - Crystal Geyser CG15_big_fil_post_rev_8/21/14_0.20 (SPAdes) (version 2) | ecosystem: Environmental > Aquatic > Deep subsurface >... | reverse complement strand
TGCGCCTGCGCATTCTCGGCATAATACTCACACGCCCAGGCGCATTTTTCCGCCTCGGCCATACCCTGCGTAATGGGCTTGCCCATTTCATTGGCCATAAGCTCGGCCATCTCGCGCTTTTTCGCACGGCACAGATCAGCCAGCTTTCGCATCTTCTGCGCCCGCTCATCAAAACCCGTGCGACGCCAGGCTTCATACACCGCATGCGTGGTATCAATAATGCTCGCCACCTCGGCACCGGACATTTCCGGATAGTCGTGGATAAGCTCGCCCGTGGCTGGATTAATGGTTTGAATGCCCATGCGCTGTCCCTCTTGCTTGTGGCTAGAGGGACAGTGTAGCAGTGTTTACCCCGGGGGAGCAAAAAGTTCGAGGCGGGGCTTAGCGGCGTGGTGGTGGTGATGAGCTTGGCGAAGCTGACTGCGGTGAGCGCGGCGATGAAGCACCCGAGCCCGCAGCAAAGGGCGAAGTGGAACTCGGCGATGTTGGTCTCTGATGAGCGCCCGGAGAAGCAGCAACATTGGAAGGTGACCGCGAGACTGAAGGCTGCTCACGCAGCTTAATCATGGAAACCTCCATACTCTTAGAAGGCAAGTCAGCGTTAAGCAAACCATTGTTGATAGCCTGATCTAAAAAAACTCGCCATGGTTTAACCACATTTTCATAAATAGCCAAGCAAGTAGCTCGACTAGCAATACGTTCTCTAGGATACAAAGTGTTATCCACAGTAACCCATTTACGCATCAACTCAAGCACTGCATTTGAGCCCCGTTGGCTCTTCTCGAGATTTTGAACGAATTGTTCCAAACTCACGCTAACCTTCTCAAGAAATTGATTGCAACTACCTTCATCAAGCGTATCGACGGACTGAAGATCTGTATCCAAATCTTCAGTCCGAGGGCACATCCTGTAAATCTTCATGAGACGCTCTTCTTTGCGCCATTGATCAATAGGAAGGTTTAATTCCTCAGAATCCTTCTGAAGGAATACTTCAAAGCTGATCAATCTCGGCCTGAGCTCTTGAAGAGGCTGGGTCGAAATTACTTCCTGAAGATAGGCAAGATACTTACTAAAAACCTCGACCTTCAGAGAGCGAGATTTCCAGTTCGGGCAGCCAAAAAATTCTGGAGAAATCCCGTATTTCATAGCAAGATCTAGAGCAGAAGAATTATTTTGCAACAAGCGATGCAAATCAGTCTGGAGTCTTTCCAGAAGAACAGGGCGAATTGCTTCTGCCATACGATCAAAATAAGCTTGCACAGTGCTTTCTCGTCGAGCAACTGCATCAAACCCCTGAAAGCGTCCAACCTCAGACACACGCTGATGAGCCTGCGCCCACTCTGAACTTAGCCCAAATATTGCAAGCTGTGCCAGCTCAAAAGAAAAATTATTCGCGGCTGCATCAACGTCTTCTCGAACAGTGGCGTTGCGTAAAGCCGCACAGATCTGTGGATTTTTAGACTTCGCCCTAAGGGCTGCCTGACCCAAGTGGTGACCATCAAACTCACCCCAAAGTTCCGGGTTATTTCTAAACAACTCAGCCTGCGCACTGATATGTATGGGAGCCATCGGAAGTCTAACATACTGACTACAAAAACGGTCCAAAGCATCACCTTTTACACGAGTAGCACCGTTTCGGCCCAAGCCGTAATAAATAAAGCCATCCAAAGCACGAGAATAAATTGCAAGATCAGCGCCATTGCGTTTAGTAAAAAAATCCATTGCTATTGAAACAATGTCTGTGCCCGCGCGCGTACTTTTAATATCATCAAGTTTTACAAGAATCGCCCGAGCAACACTTTTTTCAGGAAACTCTTCAGGAACCCTATTGCCAAACGCACCCGTCAAAGCAATCAACGTCACCAAGTTACTGTGGACTGGTTTTTTAGTGTCATATTGAAAATGTGAAAAAGCTGACATCAACTTATTCGTAAGGCCAATATTCCTATTTCTCATCGCTCGAAAGTGAGATAACTCAAAAAGGTCGGCCATATCGCGAGGATTCTTTGCGGAAAGCATGTTACCAGCCAACTCAAAAGTTTCAAATGAATCGAGAGTGTCAGCGGCGTTACTGTCTAGCTGTCGAAAATGAGCGACAACTTTATTAAACAAGTTAACGTCAGTTTTTTTCAACGCAAGTAAACGCTCATGCCATTTGACATCTTTTTCATCCATCGACAACCAGGCCGCAAAGATAACAGGATTTCGATCAAGGGTGGCCCTGAAATTTTCATCGGCGGCCACGGGCTTAGATGAAAGCGAGTCGCCAGTCTCAGGATATGTTTCGGCCATCCCTGCCCCCGCAACACGCTCGACTGACGCGACAGCTACCACGGGCTGCGCGCCATCGGCTTCGCCTATCCCTGGCGCGTGCGGCGGTTGATACCAATTCCAAAGGGATGAAATTCCTTTACAAGGATGGTATTGCTCGAAGTATTGACAGCACCGAGGATCAGATTTAATGAAGTGCGCCAACAGCCACTGAACCTCAGGCGCCACAGCCTCACCCTCAGGCACTCTGCTGAACAAGAAGTACGCCTCAATTTGTTGTAGCCAAAACTCTGCACGCTGCTCATCTGTCAAAGTAGGCAGCTCTTGAGCTGTGGGTGCCAATCTCGATTGATCTTGAGTAACATAGGTACGGAACACCTCCATGCGATCGGATGTGCGGCCTGTAGATTCAAGAGCTTTCAAAGCCAAAGAGCTGCGCTCAATACACTCGTCTCGGGATCTCACCGTCACGCCTGCTTGCGCCAACTCTGCTTGTTCAACAGGGAGGGTTTTCAAATAAACTTCGATTGTTTGAAGCTGTTCTTTTTTACCCCCATAGTCAGTGCAACGCTGCTTAAATTGATCCAAATTTGAACGCGCAGCAGAAAGCACTGCATCGAATTGACTATGAGCAACCACAAGACTGTTATCCAAAGCCCTCACAGCGTCAGTATAGCCCTCTTCTAAATACAGCTGATCAGCCGCTACATAATTCTGAGAAAGCTGCTTACCCAACGCTTGAATAGATTTAACCTGGTTTTGAATATCGTTGTAGTCTTCAGATAGGCATTCAAGTTTAGTTTTGTTAGCTGGCGCAGCCGGTTGCCCCGTAAGGTTTAAGCTTCGTTTCGCTGGTGTTGCTGCCCCGCTCCTCGCAGCCGCGCCAGCATGAGCTCGATCAGAAGCTGGCGTAGGAAAGTTTCCTCCTCCATGAGCAGCTAGCTCGCCTGTGGCTCCTGACTTTTCCGGCGAGCCAGCGACGACCTCAAGCTTAGCTTCATTATTTTGTCTTATAACGAGCACTTTGCCCAAAAACAAATTCTTAACATCGCCAACTTCCTGCTTAAGCACAGGGTCCAATGTAGTTTCATCAACCGTTAAAAAAGCAGCCATCAAGGCTTTTTGTTCATCAGACAAGGCTTTTTTGGATGCCAAAAGTCGCCTGAATGAATGGTAGAAGCCATAAAGCGGCGAGCGTTTAGAATCTTTCTGAGCACCAAACAAAGCAAACAAATCGGCTTTGGTGAGTAGCCCACAGGGAAGGGTTGGCCTCAGTGGTTCTTGAGCATACTCCAATTGACTCTCGGGCGTTAAAGTGGCTTTAAGTTTTTCAGCGCTTAGCAAAACCAAAGCATTCTGAAGCACTTGAAGCTTTGCGACCAACGGTGACGCCGTGCGTGTTAAACCGATAGGGTCTCCATCATTATTAAAGCTGTTCACCTTGACATCAAGATTACGATCATCGCTAGTAAACGTGTCCCAAGACGCGCCTGATTGCAACACTTTCTTCAAAGCAGATAAACGATGCCTTTGAGCTCTTTTCAAGCTGGCAAGCCCTGCTCTAAGCTGCTTGTTAGCAACACTCAGTGTTTTTGAGACATCACGCCCAACCGCATGAGGCGATAAGTTTGTCGCCGCCCTCACGGCAGTAATACGCTCATCAAGATAAGCTTGGTCATGCAGATGTGTAAATTGATCGCGGTACGCTTGCCCAATTTCACCTTCAAAAGCTAAGGTAGCGAACACACGTTCATTACGTTTTTGAATAGCTGATTGTTGCTTTTTAACACGCGCCAAAACTTTTGCATTTGAGGCTTCCAATGCGCTCAACGTGCGAGATAAGGGCTTAGCCGCTAAACGAATATCATCATTCAAATCATTAAAGCAAGTCTGCAGATTGTTTGTTGTGATACCACAACCAAAGAGGTGCAATGCAAGCTTCTGGCGAAGTTTTCGAGAACTCGGTTGATCAATCAAACGATCACACAGCTCACGTGCTTGAGCTTGATGGTGACTATCTCCAAAAACATGGAGCTTTACGCGCCCATAACACAACTCACGAGTAAAACTGCCCGCCTGCGGGTTTAGATTTAACTGGCCAAATGATTCAATAGATTGCAGCGCCTTAATCAGGCTGGCAAAATTGTAAGAAGCATCTTCCGAAGTGAGCGGCGCGGGCGAAAGCAGTGGATTAGGAGGAATTGAACCAACAGAAGCCGAAGAAAGCGAGCGTGCGCTGAGATCTGATTGATCATCAAAAGCTGGGCTTAAACCTCTATCGCTAAAAAGCAAAGCCTCAGTGCTGCCCACAATAGGATGGCCATCATCATCAACAAATACTTGAGGCCGCTTAGGGATCGGATGAGCCACCCGAGGGAGAAGAGTCTCAGGATGTGTTTCAGCCGTTCCTGGCGCGTGCGCATCAACAAAAACCTCAGCCGGCACTTGTGACTCAAGCTTATTAAGATTAGCCAGTATATCAGGGCTCCAAGAAGAAACTTCAAGTAACCTCCCAGGGTTAGTCTCTAAATACTTCAAAACAGCTTCAGGGCTTTCACACAAACTAGCTGCTAAGAAAGCCACGCCGGCTGATTTAACTTCGTTCGTGCCGTTGACACAAAAACGAGGATGACTATCAAGCCAATTTTGGGCAGCTTGATAACGCTTGCGCCCATTTTCTATTGAAAACAGCTCACGGAGGCTTGTCTGAAAGTCAACAAGGTTTCGTTTGTTCGGCAAAAGGGCAATAATAACCCTGTAGATGTTTTCATGGTCAGTAAGTTCAAGACCAGCAGACTCAAGAGGAGGCCTCTCAATCACGTTGTAAGCGAGAAATTTACACAAGCCGGCACATTCTTCATAGTCTGTTGGCAGTCTAACAGATGAAAGCTCTTTCCAAAGAGGGCTAACCGCCAAAGCTCCAAAAATAGGCTCAAGCTTTTTTTCAAGATCATCCCATATTAATGAATACTCATCCGTGCCAAGCGAATCGCTAGTCCCAGGATGTATTTCGGCTGTCCCCGCCCCCGAAACACGCTCGACTGATGCGACAGCTACCGCCGCGGGCTGCGCACCATCATCGGCTTCGCCTATCCCTGGCGCGTGCGATTGCTCTCGCTTAGCTTCAGCTTCAGCAAGCCTTTCCCTAAAATTAGATGTTTCATAGAGCACCACCGCAAAAACATCGCTTTCTAAAAGCGTTGGGCGGCGAGCGGGAGCAGGCCGTTCTGCAGGCTGCTCAGCTTCTAAAGAGGCCGACGCCTCTCTTCCCAGTTTTTCACCTAGCGCCGTTAACTTTTCTTCACCCAGATTCTCTGAAAACCTGCCTGGCTCAAGGGCAGTTTTACAATGCTGCGCAAACGCCTCAGCCAACACCTTTTCCGGCGGTACCGTTTTATGCCGTTGCAAAAAATATCCGCGAACCGAACGTATAAATTTTTTCTCTGGCAGCATTAAACGTTGGTCGCAAAGAAGCGTTTCACCATGAATTATCAACTCACTACACTTGGTTGATAAACGCAAAAACAAGTTTTTCCTAACTTCCCTTAGTTCCTCTAGTTTTTGAGCGGCAGTGAGACTGGAATCGCAAATAATTTTTTTAGCCTGGCTATGGGCCTCATCAAACAATGTCCCACATTCCACCTGAAGTGTTTTATGCTCTAATTTAAACTTAAGTTTTGAAAATTCAAGTTGATATTTTGCAAGGGAAGCCGCATCATTTGGTTCCTTCAACTTCTCAAACTGTTGTATTAAAAAAGATTCAGGTTGACTAACCTTGAGCATCTGCAGGGAGACTTTTATTTGCTCTTTGATTTTCACCTTTTCATCGGGTAGCTCAGCCTGAGAGAAATCGAGGTCATTCACACATCGCTCAAACTGGGTAATAGCCCAAAAAAACATCCCTTGCTCGGCTTTCGAGAAAGCCATTTTAACATCCTGGATAACACCGTTAAAATCATTGACAAAACTTTCTTGCTGCACGCGAAAACCAGCTGTCGCGCTTTCAGGAATAAGCGACGGAACAACCTGCTCAGGCGTTTGGCGAGATCGATATAGGCCAGCGTAAAGACGAAAAGCCGGCCGCAAGATGTTTATCCGAACAGCAGGAAGCTGCATCTCAGAAGAAAGCCCTTCATCGTAATAGCGAGAAACCACTTGAGAGCCGAGATGTTGATTGAGCGCAATGAGAGAATCAAAATCATCCAAATCACGCCTGGCCGTTTCGGCCGAAGGTTGCCCTCTTCTTCCCATAACCCACCATTTTTTGTGTTTCTTGTGTTTAACTCTAGGCAGCAAATCTTAACGTAAGCTTAACAAGGCCACGCCAGAATACAGCTGTACTGGGCAAAAACAACGCGTTTTTTCGCTATCGGCAATTGAAAAAAACTCTAATTATTTGAAAAATAAGCTTATTTAATTTCTCTGTCGGCGCCAAAAAAAGCGCCAAGACAGCAAGATTTTTTTATTTTTTTTCTAGACAACGGCCTTATCTGCTGCCAAACTGCCCGGTTTTTTTCAAAAACTTGCTAAAACTTGTACAAATCACTACGCTTACGCCATGAATAAAACCAAACGCATAGCCCTATTTACCCGCTTACAAGCCGCCAATCCCGCGCCTACGACCGAGCTTGTCTACCATTCTCATTTTGAGCTACTCATCGCCGTGGTGTTATCGGCGCAGGCCACGGATGTGAGCGTAAACAAAGCCACCGCCAAGCTTTTCCCGATGGCCAACACACCGGAGGCGATCGCCAAACTGGGTGTGGCGAAACTCAAACGCTATATCCAAAACATCGGCCTGTACAACACCAAAGCCGAGAATGTGATTAAGCTGTGTAAGCAGCTCATCGAGCTACATCACAGCCAAGTGCCACACACGCGCGAAGCCCTAGAAGCGCTGCCCGGCGTTGGGCGCAAAACAGCTAACGTAGTGCTCAACACCGCTTTTGGCCAACCCGTGATTGCGGTGGACACCCATATTTTTCGCGTGAGTAATCGCACCAAGATCGCACCCGGCAAAACAGTGCGCGAAGTGGAAGATCGATTAAACCGCGTGATACCCAAAGCCTTTAAGCAAGATGCGCATCATTGGTTGATTTTACATGGGCGCTACACCTGCACCGCGAAAAAGCCCAAATGCGAAAGCTGTATCATTAATGATTTATGCGAATGGTCGGGCAAGTCGGTGTGAGCAAGCCCCGTGACAACTCCAGGAACGTGGCTTAATTAGCTTGAAACACCGCTCGAAGCTTTGCAACATCAGAAAGAGTCAAATTCAGCGCTTTAGCGATAAACGCATCGTCCATGCCCATAGCAAATAAGTTGAATGCCGCATCGTTGCTGGCGACCTGCCGGCCTTTTTCCAGCCCCTCATGCAAGCCTTCTTGCCGACCTTCCAATCGACCTTCATAACGCCACTCTTGTGCCATTGTCATTCTACCCATGAGATTCTCCTCGTCCTGTAAACTTGCGACGATGGTGTTAAACACTTTCTCTTTATCGTCGGCATGGCCTTTAATTAGAACGTATTCTACCAACTCCAATAAATAATCGCCACCACCTAGCGTCTCCAAAATCGCAAAGACCTTGGTCTGAGACAAACGCTCTATCGCGTTGTAAATATCACGCTCAAAAATATGTTTTTGAATCACCTGGAAAGCCGCACTTGCCCCCTGTTTTAACAAGGCATCATCCGAAAGCTGAGTGACATCGACCAACGAAAAGGGGTTATACAAAATAGACTTGGCCAAGCTTGGGTCTTCAAATAGGCTTAAAAAATCCATGGAGTACGGGTATGGGGAGCGTTTGCCATGATAGAACACCAGAGGATAAATCAAGGGCAGCTTCTTCTGTTGTTTATCTTTGGCCGAGAGTTGCCAGATTTGGCACAGATACTCCCATAATCGCAAGGGCATTAAACGATCGGGCTTGGACTGGTGCTCGCTCAACAAATACAAATACGATTGACGTCCATCGATATTCACTGAATACAACACATCCGCTGCATGAGCATGGTAGTCTTTATTCACAAAGGTTTCTTTGCACAGTGTAAGCGTGGACCAATCGCAGCGCGATTGAATCGACTCCGGTAAGTGGCCTCGAAAGAAGTCTTTCGCAATGCTGTGATGCTGCATCGATAACCTAAACAGTTTATCGTGCATGAACGGCGGCTCTTGGCTCATAAAAAAGGGAGAAAAAAGAATGTATAATCAGCTTACCGACTTACATTCGAAAATCAAATGAATCAGCCGCCTAAATTTTCTTGAGAAAAATGTAGCCTGGATTAGCGCGAAGCGCGTAATCCGGGAGAAATAATCCCGGGGTCACGACCCGGGCTACAAGAATATGGCGAGCAAAGTTTATTTATTTTCCTGCAACGCGTTGCGAAGCTTAGCGACTTCAGAAAGACTCAAGTTCAGCGCTTTGGCCACAAATTCATCGCTCGCGCCCAATTTATTAGTATTAACAGGACACACGCATCATGCGGCAGAGCATCAAGCAGCAAAAAATTTTATTATAAAAGTTGGACAGACGGAATATTGTCAGCCTAAGATTGAATTTATTGAATTAACGTAAACAAGAATCAACCATGCAATACGAAATACTCTATTACAACGCATTAGACAATAAAAATATTGAGAAAAAATTTCAGAAAACGCTGGAGCAACTGCGCAACGGGGATTTTAAATCTGCGGAAGTCAAAAAGCTCAAGCCAACGCCCTATTATCGAGCCAAGTTGGATAATACTCATCGATTGCTTTTTCAACCCGTATCGATTGAAAATAAACCATGCCTATTGCTGTTAGAAGTGATTAAAAATCATGGCTATGAAAAATCGCGGTTTTTACATGGCAAAACGATTTTGGATGAGGTGATTGCCGAGTATGAATGGTCGCAGGCAGAGTCCACAGCGCTCACTGGAAGCATCCATCAAGATAGGGCGACAAAAATTCATTTTCTCGACAAATGCATTTTGTTTGACTCCATCCAAGATGAAGTGTTGCAGCATAATCTACCGCTTATTATTATTGGTTCGGCAGGCAGCGGTAAGACATCAGTCACCTTAGAAAAATTAAAACAAATTCCGGGTGATTTATTGTATGTCAGCCTATCGAATTTTTTAGTCAAGAATTCGCGACAACTCTATTATGCTGCTAACTATGAAAATGAAGCGCAACAAATCGATTTTTTATCGTTTCGAGAATTATTAGAAACGATTAAAATCCCCAGAGGACACGAAATTGATGCGCAAACGTTTATCGCTTGGGCGAATAAGCAAGCACGGCCAAAATATTTATACGATACTCGAAAACTATTTGAAGAATTTCGAGGTGTGATGACGGGCAGTGAACCGAACCAAGCCTATCTAAGCAAAGCCGATTATCTAGCATTGGGGATTAAGCAATCAATCTATCACAGTGAGGAGCGTGAGAGTGTGTATGCTTTATTTGAAAAGTATCTCAACTTTTTAAAATCCGATGATTATTTCGATAGCAATATCTTAAGTTATGAATATCAGCCCTCAATTCAAGCACGCTATGAAGCGATTGTGGTGGATGAAGTTCAAGATTTTACCAATAGCCAACTGGATTTTGTGCTGCGTCATTTAATCAATCGCGATCAATTTATCTTATCCGGTGACGCCAATCAAATTGTACACCCTAACTTCTTTTCCTGGTCAAAATTAAAATCGTACTTTTACGAAAGTGATCATTATAAAACAGAAACTATTATTCGTATTTTGGCGAACAACTATCGTAACACGCCAGAGGTAACGGAACTGGCGAATCGAATTTTAAAATTTAAAAATGCGCGCTTTGGCTCGATTGATAAAGAAAGTCATTATTTAGTCCACAGCACTGCTAAACATCATGGGATTGCACAATGCGTTTCTTCCACAGTTGAAAATTTACAAAATTTTGATAATAAAATCGTACAGTCAGCGCGCAGCGCAATTGTTGTACTCACTGAGCAGCATAAGCTTGAAGCCAAGAAATATTTTCGCACTCCGCTCATTTTTACCGTACAAGAGGCCAAAGGCTTGGAATACGAAAATGTGATTTTATACCAATTTATCAGCGATGAATCGAGTTATCGAGAAATCTGTAAAGGTGTTGGCCGCGACTTTATTCATCAAGATCATGTGTACGCACGTGTCAAAGATAAAACGAATAAAGATCTCGAAATTTATAAATTTTATGTCAATGCGTTGTACGTTGCGATCACCCGCGCCATCAAAAATGTGTATTTGCTTGAAAACGATGTGAAAGCACCGCTATTACAATTACTGGATATCAACGAAATTAAAACAGTAAATTTAGACATTGCCGCGTCCAATAAAGAAGAATGGCAACAAGAAGCGACTCGTTTGGCACAGCAAGGTAAAAAAGAACAAGCCGATGCGATTGAAAATTTGATTTTACGCCATAAACCAGTTCCTTGGGAGACATTGACTCAAGAAAAACTCGATACATGCTTGGAACAACTCAATCAAACACCGACCAAAACCAGCAAACAAGACAATATTCGTTTATTGAACTATGCGATCTTGTACCATCGAAATGACATTCTGCATCGCCTGATAGAGCTAAATTTTAAAGCGGCGAGAAACTTGAAACATGCGCTAAAATGCATGGACGAGCAATTTTTCAGCGCCTACCGTTTTAATAATGATAAGAAATTGCGCCAAGAAATTGATCATTACGGACTTAATTTTCGAGATCCTTTTAACTTCACTCCGTTGATGTGTGCCGTTTATATTGGTAATGCCAAACATGTTAAGACCTTATTAGAGCTAGGTTGCTCATATGAGCTTGTTGACAATCATGGGCGAGATTGTCTGACGATTGCACTGGAGCAAGCATATAAAGATGAGCAATATGTAAAAAAATCGTTTACCGAAATTTACCAACTATTATCAAGCGATCCGTTAAAGTTACGCTATCAAGATAAACTGATTGTTTTATCCAATCACTTGGGGGAGTACTTTTTATTTCGGTTGCTCAAAGCCTTGCAGAGCCTCATGCAATATAAAAAAGAAATGAATCATAAAAAAACCATTTTATTGGATGCAGGCAGCTTAGCTGATATTTTCAAATTATACTCAGCCATACTTCCCCAATATCGAATCAAACAAACCTATATTTCCGGATTATTATCACGCAACGAAGTGGATAGCAATAATCAGTATAATCGAAAATTATTTGTGCGTGTGCGTCGAGGGTATTATCGCTTAAATGACGATATGCTGGAGTATAGAGAATGAACAGTAATGCGTGTGTATTTTGACATTGCCTGAAAATCGCCAACGAACCAAACAATTTATCGTGCGTAAACGGCTGCGCTTGGCTCATACAAAAAGGGGAAATGAAGCATATACGCTGAGCTTACCGACTTAAGCTCAAAGCTCAAAAATCAAATGAATCAGACGCCTGAATTTCATCGAAAAAATTAGAAGATATTTTATTTACGACAAATAAAATAAAAAACCTCAAGGCATTTACCTACCCGAATCTGCACAACATTCTTGACATTCACTAAAAAGTATATATATTATGGCGCATGTGGGAAGTCCTAGAACAAAAAAACCTTGGCAAGACACTTAAAAAAGTGCCAAGGGAAATATTGAAACGCTTTGAGGTTTGGAAGCGAATCGTTGAACTCCAAGGGCCTGAAGGTTTAAAAGCCATCAAGGGTTTTCATGATGAAGCCTTAAAGGGAAATTTAAAAGGCCTGAGATCATCGCGCTTAAGCATACAGTGGCGCGTTACTTACAAACTAGAAAAAAATGTTTACAAAGTTTATGTAGTAGAAATTCATCCACACGATTACTAGAGGTAAAAATCATGAGCAAAGCCGAATACAAACCCTCAAAAACACACGTTGCCGTCACCCCGGGCGAAAGCTTACCCATCATTCGAGAGCTACAAGGTCTTAGCCAATCAGCACTCGCTGAAAAAACCGGCTTGTCGCAACCGAACATCTCAGCACTAGAAAACGGGACAAGTCAACTTGGCCGCGACCGCTCCATCACGCTGGCCAAAGCACTGGGTGTACACCCCGCTGTCTTATTATTTCCAGACTTTGATATCCATCAGGCAGCCTAAAAATCGACTTTATTTACGACAAATAAAATAAAAAATCTCAGAGCCTTCATTCGCGCCATCCTGCTCCGGATCATCAACATACACCTCCGGAAATATCGCAAGCAAAGCTTCTCGAATCAACTCAAAAGGGTAGGCCACTTGCTTGACCGTCACATCGTACACCGGCGGCGCATCTTTGCGACGAAAACGTGAAAACCCACGCGCGCGCCAAATACTGTGATCACCGGTTTCGCTCATTTGAATCTCGCCCATACTGATATGGCCAAAACGTTTAATGATCAGCGGTGAATTGAGCACTATATTGTACAAACCGGTTTCAGACATCACATCAAACACCAGCACACCACCAGGCTTTAAATGTGCGAGCGCGGTTTGAAACATCTCACACCATTGATCAAAACCGAGCACGTGGTTCAAGGAAGCGTACAAACAAGTGACCACATCGTATTGCTGAGCGAGCTTAAAATCGCACATATTCGCCACATGGAATTGAGATTTCGGCAGCTTCTTTTTCGCCTCTTTAATCATGCCCGGCGAAATATCCAAACCTTCCACGCTGTAGAATTTGCTCAAGCCTTTCACCACCGCACCGGTACCGCACGCCAAGGCGAGCAAGCTTTTGGCCTCAGGGTGATACTGCAACAGCAACTCACGCACATACGCAATCGTTTGCTTTCTAGAGCCATGCACCGTGTCGTAAAAAGGCGCAATGTTGTCGTAATCGGCCATAGTATTAACCCTGATTAAATAATGCCTGGATCGGCGTTGAAAAAAAACTTTCCAAAGGCATACCGTCGCGGCCACCGACTTGTAATACTTTTGCTTTCGGAAACGCTTTGGTAAAAGCAGATAAGCCTTGCATCGCTTTCTTCGCGCGCCCACTTTTCACTTCAATCGCTAGCAATTGCTCGCCGTATTGCAACACGTAATCAACTTCAAAACCACGATCACGCCAATAATAACACCGCACTTGTGCACCCAGGGCACGATTCAGCAAACTCGCCCCCACTGCTGACTCAAGCAAGCGACCCCAGCTTGAAAGATCTTGCCGGTAATCTTGAAACGCTTGGGCTGATTGCGCTGTGATCAAGGCTGTATTAAACACCTGAAACTTTGGGCTCGATGATCTTTGCTTGTATTTTTGTAATGAAAATTTCTCCAAACCCAATAGCAGCCCTGCTCCTTCAAGCAAGTGTAAATAGTGCGATAAGGTTGTGGTATTGCCCGCATCATCGAGCTGACCCAACACTTTTTGATACGACAAAATTTGCCCGCTGTAATCACAACCCAAATGAAACAACTGACGAAGCAACGCTGGCTTGTGAATGCGCTCCATCAGCAAGATATCTTTTGCAATCGCAGGCTCAAGCAAAGCATCCAACACATATTGTCTCCAGCGCGATTCATCTTCAATGAAGACAGCCGCACCCGGGTACCCGCCAAAATAAATATATTGCTCCAAAGTAAAACCAAAAGCCTCACGCATTTCGTCAAATTGCCAGTGACCAATAGCCAAGGACTCAAAACGGCCCGCCAAACTCTCACTCAAACCTCGCTGAAGTAGCAATGGTGCGGAACCCAAAAGAACAATCCGCAAATCAAGCTGATGATAACGATCTTCATCCCAATACTTCTTGATCCACTCAGACCAATCGGGAATCTTTTGAACCTCATCAACCACCAAAAGACAAGGCCCCTGTTGCTGCTCGCACAACAAACGAGCGCGCATCCATTGCTGCTCCAACCAAGTGCTGGTTTGTGAGCCGGGTCCGTCGGCCGAAACGTATAAGGCCGGAAACTCAATGGCCTCTAAAACTTGCTTGACGAGCGTGGTCTTACCCACCTGTCTAGGGCCACAAAGCATCTGAATCAGCGGTGTATCCGCCTCCAAACGACGCTTAATGTCATGAAAAATAGCTCTAATAAACATAGTGTTACGGCATTTTTTACATTTTACTCAATATACTGAGTAAAAATACTCAATATATTGAGAGTTTAGTTTAGGCCGGCGAAAAAAACAAGCGCCAACTGGCGCTTGTCGTTCTGAATATCGCGCTAATGAGAACTACTTCGCTTCTTCGTAACGCTTAATGCTGCCAACGATTTCTTCGTGCGCCGCATCTTTACCGGCCCAACCGTCAACTTTCACCCACTTGCCTTCCTCAAGGTCTTTGTAATGTTCAAAGAAATGCTTAATTGCGTTAAGCAAATTAGGGCACACATCATCGATGCCTTGGATATCACGGTAGTTTGGCGTCAAACCATTGACCGGCACCGCCAACAATTTCGCATCCGGACCGTTTTCATCGCTCATATTCAACACGGCAATGGGGCGGCATTCGATCACCGCACCTGTCATGACTGGCAAAGGCGTCATGACCAACACATCCACCGGATCGCCATCTTCCGACAAGGTATGCGGCACATAACCATAGTTACAAGGGTAAAACATCGGTGTTGATAAAAAACGATCAACAAACATCGCGCCGGTTTCTTTATCCAACTCGTATTTCACCGGTTGGCTTTGTGCCGGAATCTCGATGATCACGTTCACCGCTTCAGGTGCTTTTTTGCCTGGACCCACTAAATCTAAACGCATACGCTGCTCTCTTTTGGTAATAAACTGGCGGCATTATAGCGAGCCTCCAGCAAGCTGACAACAAGGAGGCAAAACCATGCCATCTACAGCGCGCTATTTTGTCTCGGCTATGCTCTTGCGCTGACTGCTCGCCAAAGCAGGGACGAATCCTTCTTGCACGCTGTAGACATTCATTCATTCATCCACACACACCTAAAGCTAAAAAACCCGCTTGGCAGTCAAGCAAAGTTCAGGTAAATTGGCCAGGTTCTGCCGCGCCATTCTAGCAAGGTAAAGTTCAAGCACGTTTTGTTATCCATGTATATACTGTAACCTTTTAAACTGAGACCCAAGCCATGAAACCCTACAGCCTAATCATCGCACTCGCATTGATTGCAAGCTCTGCCCAAGCTGGCCTGATTCGCCACAGCGCAAACAACCCAAAGCAAGTGGTGCCTGTGCTAGCCACACATCCACAAGCGGTTAGCGCAAGCCCAAGCACTGTGGCTATCGGTATGCTGCAAGCGCCGGAAGATGTTTGGATTACGAGCAAAATCAACGGCTATATTAATAGTATCCACTTCCAAGAAGGCGAGCAGGTTAACGCTGGGCAAACGCTGATCACTTTGGATAATACTCAAATCAAAGCGGCGCTCGCCTCTAGCCAAGCCGCGTTTGATGCCGCTCAGAAAAATGAAGCGCGCACCGAAAAACTCGCCCAACACGGCTATGCCTCGAAAGAAGAATTGGATAATGCCCAGAGTGCTTTAGCCAACGCCAAAGCCACACTCGCCTTGGATCAACAAAACCTAGATGACAGCATTTTAAAAGCGCCTTTTTCTGGTACGCTGGGTGCAGCACGCTTAAACGCCGGCGACTACGTAGCCGCAGCCACTCAACTGGTTGAGCTCGTTAACCGCAAACATTTACGCGTGGTCTATCATTTACCCGAGCGCGATTTGGGCAAAGTCGCCATTGGCCAAAACGTATCCGTAAACGCCAAAGCCTTCCCACGTGTGAATTTCAACGCTGTGATTCACTTTATTTCACCTACCGTGAATACAGACACAGGCACTTTCGAAGTGCATGCCGACCTGGATAACGCCGACAACAAACTCGCACCCGGTGAATACGTGACCGTCACTCAAGACTTGGGCGATAAAAAAGAAACGCTCACCGTACCCGAAACCGCTGTGCTCGCTTCTGCCGAAGGGTATTACGTGTTTGTCATCAACGAGGGCAAACTCAGCAAGCAGATCGTCACTATCGGCCAGCATCATCGTAACAGCGTTGTCATTAAAACAGGTCTCAACGCGAAAGACCTGATTGTCAGCGAAGGCGGCGATAATCTTATCAGCGGACAACACGTTAAAGTGACCACGCCATGAAGCTCATCAAACTCTGCATTGAACGTCCTGTTTTATCCATTGTGTTAAGCCTGGTGTTGGTTCTCATTGGCGTGATGGCTTATCACTACTTAGACACGCGCTTTTTCCCTGACTTCCAAGCGAAGAAAATTTACGTGCAAACACAATACCCGGGCGCCAGCGCCAAACTGGTGGAAGTAAACCTCACCACACCACTGGAATCCGCCATCAGCGGTGTGCCTGACATTGACCAAGTCAAATCAAGCAGCACACGCGGCGAAAGCGATATCACCATCACATTGCAAGATGATGCCGATCTTCAAGAAACGGCTAACAAAGTCCGCTCAGCCATTTTTAGCCAGATGAATAATTTACCCAGCACCATCGAAACACCGGACATCCAGGCCGGCTGGACAGGCTTTGAGCTTGCCGACATCGGCTTTATCGACACGCACAAAAAACTCGCCGATGTTCGTGATTACCTTAACCGCTCGATCATTAATCAAGTGCGTGAAGTGCCGGGGGTTGCAGAAATCAGCCTGAGTGGTAGCGCACCGTATGCCATGCGCGTTTGGTTAAAACCCAAAAAAATGGCCGCCCTGAACATTAATATTAACGATGTGCAAACCGCGATCCAAAACAGCAACGTTGAACTACCGGCCGGCGAGATTCGTGGCAGCGCACTGAACTACCCCGTAACCGTGGATACGAAATTAAAAAACGCCGAAGACTTTGGCAATATCGTCATTAAAAATGATAACGGCCAAATCGTGCACCTAAAAGATATTGCCAAGGTTGAGCTCGGCATTGACGACGAGCAAGAAGAGAGCGTCACAATCAACGGTGAGCCGGCCATCTCCATGTCGGTCACACCGAGTGCAGAAGCCAGTCCCATTGATGTCAGCAATGGCCTTCAAAAGAAGCTCGCTGAAATCCAAAAAACATTACCGCCCGGCATGAAAATGGTGGAATTTTTTAATAGCGCACACTTCTTAAAAGCATCTGTCCACGAAGTGTACTTCTCACTTTTCTTTGCCACGCTGTGCGTCATTCTTTCGATTTTCTTATTTTTAGGCTCATGGCGCGCGAGCATCATCCCCATGGTCACCATCCCTGTGTGCATCATGGCAAGCTTTGGCGTTATGCGCTTATGCGGTTTCTCTATTAACGTGATCACTTTGCTCGCCTTGGTACTCGCCATTGGCCTTGTCGTGGACGATGCCATTGTTATGCTAGAAAATATTCACCGCCACATGCAAAACGGCTTAGCGCCCATGTCAGCCGCGATGGTCGGCAGCAAACAAATCACTTACGCGGTGATCGGGATGACGATTTCTTTGGCGGCCGTGTATGCACCCATTGGCCTACTCTCAGGCTTAACTGCGACTATCTTTCGTGAGTTTGCGTTCACGCTGGCCGGCGCTGTAATTATTTCAGGGTTTATTGCGCTGACCCTCACGCCGATGATGTGCGCACGCCTTATGCAAGCTAATACCTTAGACACGGGCTTTGCGCAAAAGCTTGAACACATTTTTGAAAGCCTACAACGTTTTCACAAACAAGCCCTCACGGCATTTTTTAAACTGCGCTACCTAATATTGATTATCGTCATTGCCGTGGTCACTGGTGGCTTCGCTCTATTCAAAAGCTTGCCGAGTCAATTTATGCCTGCTGAAGACCTTGGCATACTGCTTGCTGTACTAAATTCACCCAGTGGCGCGAACTTAAAGACCATTAAAGCGCAAGCAGAAAAAGCCTCTGCGATCGCAAAAACCATGTCCGTTATACAGTACCGAACCGCCTGGCTTCAAGACACGCCAGGCGCATTTAATCACTTATTTTTAACGTTAAAACCGTACGATCAACGCAGCATCAGTGCACAAGAAGTGGCCGCCAAAATGAACAAAGCCATGTCGCAGGTGCCCAACTTGAACGCATTCATCTTTGCACCGTCTCCGTTTAGCGGCAGTGGCCACAGTGATCTTCAATTTATGGTATCAAGCTCGGGCAGCTATCAAGACTTGTATCACATTGCCAAAACCATTAAACAATCACTGGCCAAATACCCTGGCTTGAACAACGTGCAATCGGATATGAACTTTAACAGTCAGCAATACAATGTGAGCGTGAACCGTGAGCTGGCTGCTGCACTCAACGTGAATATCGCCGACATCGACCAAGCACTGGCCGTACTACTCGGTGGCAACAACACGACTTACTTTTACCTGCATGGCTATCGCTACCACGTGCGCTTACAAGCCCCGAAAGATTACATCAACTCACCCGGCAATCTGGCTTCGCTTTACATCAGCGGTGCAAACGGTCAGCGTGTACCACTCAAAAGTTTGCTGACCATCACACCGATGATAGCGCAAGCGAGCCTGCCACATTTCAACTACTTGCGCTCTACCGAAATCACCGCGGAACTGAACCCCGGTTATTCCATCGGCCAAGCGATGACATACTTAAACAATACGCTACCGAAGTTGCTACCCAGCAACGCAAGCTTTTCGTACCAAGGTGCGGCGCAGCGCCTGCAAAAATCGCAAGCCTCTACCGCCATGATTTTCGTGCTGGGCTTGGCGTTTATTTACCTCGTGCTTTGCGCCTTGTTTGAAAGTTTCATTTACCCGCTGGTCGTGTTACTCGTTGTGCCCATGGCTTTGTTTGGCGCCATTGCAGGATTGAAGCTCTTTAACGGTTCAATCAATGTGTACACGCAAATCGGTTTGGTCACGCTCATTGGCTTGATCGCCAAACACGGGATTTTGATCACTCAGTTTGCCAACGAGCTTCGCAATGAAGGCATGGCCTTAAAAGAGGCGGTCTTTAAAGCAGCCACTTTGCGACTTCGCCCGATTTTGATGACCACCGCGTCGATGATCTTCGGCGCACTGCCACTCGTTTTCGCCACGGGCGCGAGCAGCAATAGCCGCATTCAAATCGGTATTGTGATTATCTGCGGCTTACTTATCGGTACGATTTTCTCGCTGTTTATCGTACCGATGGCGTATTTTTACTTAGCGAAAATCGCTCGCAAGCCCAAAAAAGCGCGTGTGACACATACCTAAAGCGCGTTAAGATAAAAAACTCGTAATTATTCAGCAAAAATGCTGAATAATTACAAAAACTCGCCTAAAAAATACTGTGAGCAAACTTGGCAGCGCCACTTTTTCCGTTTACGATACACGCATCAGGAGAGGTGCTTATGCCTTATGAATTGATGCTCTGCCTACAAGTCTTATTGGCGTTTTTCTTAGGCTTTTTAATCGGCCTTGAGCGCGAGTACCACCACAGCCCCGCGGGCCTTCGCACTTACGCGGCTGTCTGTTTGGGCGCCTGCGTATTTGGGCTAATTTCCACCCATGCCCAGGGTGATGCCTTTTACAAGAGTGTCGCAGACCCCACGCGTATTGCTGCACAAATTGTCTCAGGCATTGGTTTTTTAGGCGCCGGCGTGATTTTCAAAGACAACTCTCGCACCAGAGGGCTCACCACCGCGGCCACCATCTGGGCCACTGCGGCTGTTGGCTTGGGCGTGGCGTTTAAGATGTATGCCGTGTCTGCGCTTACCACTTTTCTTATTATTTTTTTACTCATGCTCGCACATTTTCGCTGGTTCCGACGTCTAAAAAGCGCACTCTACAAAGACAATAATACAGAGACAGATACAGAGACAGATACAGAGACAGAAACACGATGAAATACGGCAAACGCTGGTCACTTTTCCACTACACTGTGTATGACGCTAATTATTTTATTAAACTAAAATCATTTTTAGAAAACCCGAAGCGTTACCTAAAGAAACACCCCTTAGCGCAGATGAAAAAAGACAAACCCGCAACGCTTTATGCCTTAGAGTTCAACGATTCGGCTTTTGTGATAAAGCGCTTTCATTTGCGAAGCTTTGGCTACTGGCTTTCTCATTGTTTTAAAAAAACGCGGGCAGAACATTGTTGGCACGCAGCAGAACTGTTTGAAAAATATCACCTACCCACACCGCACCCTGTATTATTACGAGTGAATCATTTTTTAGGCTTACAACTTGGCGGTTATTATGTGTGTGAGTACATTAAAGGTGAGACTTTAGTCGACTACATTGCCCGCACGCGCGATTTTTCCATGATCGACCAAGCGGTAAGCATCATTAAAGCCATGCATGCTCAGAAAATCAGCCACGGCGATTTAAAAGCCACGAACTTTATCCACCGAGATGGCCAGCTGTATTTAATTGATCTTGATGCCGTGAAGAAACGACTCACCGTGTTCGAGCGCTTTCGCCGTAAAGATGTGAATCGCTTCATTAAAAACTGGCGTGATGATAGTGAGATTATGGCTTTAGAAAGTATTCGCAGCCTAGGTTGAAAAATAGACTGGCAATAACCCGGGTTTGCAATGCTTCGCATTTTAACCCAGACTACGTTTTTCTGAGCATGTAGCAACCGTCTTTGCGAGGAGCGAAGCGACCTGGCAATCTCTACGTTAACAACCCAGATTGCCACGCTCACTAGCGTTCGCTCGCAATGACATTAGCGATAAAATGTAGCCTGGATTGAACACCGAAGGAGTGATAATCCGGGGAAATTTAAACCCGGGTTTTCAACGCTGCGCATTTTAACCCAGGCCACACCTAATTAAGCACAATGCGGGCAGCTTTTGTTGTAAACAAACTTCTCGCTTTTCAAATCGTCGTCAGTCAAGGTTTCCAAACACTGCAAGCAATAGTGCTTATCACTCGGCGTTAAATCTTTTTTCACCGCGATACGATCATCAAACACAAAGCACTCCCCATCCCAGTGTTCGCCGCCACATTCTTCAAAATATTTAATAATGCCACCGTCAATTTGATACACATCCTCAAAGCCGGCCTCTATCGCAGCTACCGTGGCTTTTTCACAACGAATACCGCCGGTGCAAAACATCACAACCTTTTTCTTCTTCAATTCATCAGGCAGCATTTTCAGCTTTTCAGGTAACTCGCGAAAATTATCGATGTGTGGGTTATACGCGTTTTTAAACGTGCCAACCTTGAGCTCGTATTCATTGCGCGTATCAAACATCACCACATCACGGCCTTCGTCCAACCATTGCTTAAGCTCTTTAGCTTTTAGGTGGCGCGCTGTTCGCTCTGCAGGGTTCACACCCGGCACGCGCATCATGACGATTTCATCTTTCACACGCACGCGCACTTTGCGAAAAGGAATTGTCTCTGACCAGCTTTCTTTGAAGTCAATATCAGCGAAAGCTTCATCGTCTTTCATCTGGCGCATAAACTGGCGAAGGCTCGCTTCGGAACCTGCAAGTGCAAGGTTCACACCCTCTTTGGCCAATAAAATGGTGCCTTTGATGCCGAGCGCTTGGCAACGCGCACGGTACTTGGCTTGATACACGGCAGGGTCTTCAATCGGCACAAATTGATAGGCCGAAATATTTAAAATCGTTTGCGTCATACTATTCTCCTCCTGGTGCAAACAGGGAAAACGCGCGCATTATCGGTGAAATAGGGTCAAAATGCAAGCTAAGCGCCCGGCCTCGCGACTATCGCTTCAAGGCCTCACGCACACCCCGCCCATAGGCAGGGTCGACTTTATCAAACAGTTGGCATTGTCTTTCTACAATTTCTTGCGGCACACCGGCCATGGCATCGGCAATGTTTGAAAATAACCGGGCCATTTGCTCTTCGTCAAACAATTGGAACAAGGCACGAGGTTGCGTGAAGTCATCCAGCTCCTGACCCGCGCCGTCTTTTTGCGCATAACGATGTGCATCACCTTGCAAAGCCAAGGCAGGCTCTTTGTAACGTGCGTCTTCAAGCGGACCATTCACTGAATTTGGCTCGTAGTACGCGTCGGGTGAACCGCTTTGCTGCCCCATGAAATTCATTTGCCCATCTTTATGGTAGTGATGCACCGGGCATTTAGGCGCATTGACGGGCAAGGCTTCATAGTGCGTGCCCAAACGATAACGATGTGCATCGGCATAGGAAAAAACCCTCGCTTGCAGCATTTTATCCGGCGACCAGGAAATACCTGGCACCACGTTTGACGGCGAGAATGCCGCTTGCTCAATTTCAGCAAAATAATTATCGGGGTTACGATTTAACTCCAGCACACCAATCTCAATCACCGGGTAATCGCTGTGCGGCCATACTTTAGTTAAGTCAAAAGGATTGTACGGTGTTTTGTGCGCATCCGCTTCCGGCATAATTTGCACTTGCACCGTCCATTTCGGATAATCACCCTGTTCGATCGTACCGAATAAACTTTCTTGATAACTTTCTCGCGTTTTACCAATCACCTCACCAGATTCAGCATTCGTAAAATGACGATGACCTTGCTGCGTTTTAAAATGAAATTTCACCCAGAATCGCTCGCCCGCCTCGTTAATCAAGGAGTAGGTGTGCGAACCGTAACCGTTCATGTGCATGGGTGAAGCGGGTATGCCTCGATCAGACATTAAAATAGTCACCTGATGCAAAGACTCTGGCGATAAAGACCAAAAATCCCACATGGCTTTGGGTGAGCGTAAATTCGTTTTAGGGTGGCGTTTTTGTGTGTGAATAAAATCGGGAAACTTATACGGATCACGAACAAAAAACACGGGCGTGTTGTTCCCCACCAAATCCCAATTGCCCTCTTCTGTGTAAAACTTTAAAGCAAAGCCGCGCACATCGCGCTCAGCATCCGCCGCGCCCAACTCGCCGGCTACGGTTGAAAAGCGCGCCAGCATCGGCGTCTGGCTACCTGGCTGCAGCACTTTCGCTTTGGTGTACTGTGAAATATCACCCGTAATTTTCAAGGTACCATAGGCACCCCAACCTTTCGCATGTACCACACGCTCAGGAATGCGCTCACGATTTTGATGCGCAAGCTTTTCAATCAACTGATAATCTTGCAATAAAACGGGGCCTCGTTCACCGGCAGTGAGTGAGTTTTGATTATCGCCAATCGGCGCACCGGCTGTTGTGGTAAGCTGAGGTTTTTTTGTCATAATCACATTCCCTGGTTAGTCGACAATGCTTTGCAGTATCGCATAATTTTTAGCTAGCACAAAGCAGACGAAGAAACCCTTGCCACAGCAGCCAAGCTCATTTATCCTCTAACTTCCTTTTCTTCATTTCCCAACGAATTATGAATTATGCTAACGTCAAAAGCCGCGTGCTTTTGGGTGTCTGCGCGCATGCCGTCACCGTCGAAATCCATCTCACACCGGGTATTCCACGCTTTACCATCGTGGGCTTGCCGGAAACAGCCGTTCGCGAAAGCAAAGATCGTGTACTCAGTGCGCTCAACACCTGCGGCTTCAAACTGCCCGCTAAAAAAATTACTGTAAACTTAGCGCCCGCGGACTTACCCAAACAAGGCAGCCACTTCGACCTGGCCATCGCGCTGGGTATTTTAGCGGCCAATGAACAATTACCCCAAGCAGAGCTCGATCAATACGAATTCATTGGCGAGCTTTCGCTAAGCGGCGAACTCAAATTGCGTGACAATATGCTCGCGATTGCACTGGCCCACAAAGAAAACTTACCGATGATTTTACCCAGCACTGACGACCCTTCTGGCATTGTCTCTCGCTCCACCCTTTATGGTGCGGACCATCTAAACGCCGTGATCGCTCATTTAAAAAAACAAGCCACGCTTTCGCGCCTAGAAACACACAACACTTTGCTCGACACACCGCACGCGCTCGACATCATTAACATCAAAGGTCAAAGTCAGGCCAAACATGCGCTAATGCTTGCCGCGGCTGGCGGGCATAGTTTGTTAATGTCTGGTCCGCCCGGCACCGGCAAAACCATGCTGGCAAGCCATCTTGCCTCTATCCTGCCGCCCATGAAAAAAGACGAAGCCATAGAAAGCGCCATTGTTCGACTGCTTCATCACAACGTATTCGACAACAAAAGCGCTTGGCAGCGCCCCTTTCGCTCACCCCACCACAGCGCATCACACATTGCCTTGGTCGGCGGCGGCAATCCACCACGACCGGGCGAAGTGTCATTAGCACACTTAGGCATTTTATTTTTAGATGAGTTGCCAGAGTTTACGCGCGCCACCATTAACGCCTTACGGCAACCCATTGAAGACGGGCGTATTACGATTGCACGCGCCTCCCACAGCGTGGATTTTCCTGCGCGCTTTCAGTTGATTGCCGCCATGAACCCTTGCCCTTGTGGTTATTACAATGACCCTGAGCATGAGTGTCGCTGCACGCCTGCGCAAATACAAAATTATCTGGCTAAAATTTCTGGGCCAATACTGGATCGTATCGACATGCAAATTCACGTGCCACGTATTTCCATCGATGAGCTCAATGCGACCGAAACTGATACATTGGGTCACAGTGTTTATATCCGCGAACAAGTGGTGAAAGTTCGTGAAAAGCAGCTTTCACGACAAGGTAAAATTAACGCACAACTCAACGGCGAAGAACTCAATAGTATTACCGTGTTTAACGTAGAGGCCAAACACACACTCGACGAAGCCGCTAAACGATTTAAGCTATCGATTCGTTCGTACCATCGCGTCATGCGTGTGGCTCGCACCATCGCCGATTGGCAGAGCCAAGATACCGTATCTAAAGCGCATGTATTACAAGCTTTATCGTATCGACTATTAAACACGGTGTTTTGATCGGCTTTTGTTGGGGTATGTAGCAAGCCTGGATTAAGCCTCGTCGTAGCGAATGCGAAGACGGGTGATAATCCGGGAAAACTTAAACCCGGGTTATCTCTCGCCGTAGCTGCTTCGCAGCGAAGGCGGATCAACCCAGGCTATACAAGACAGGTACGCCAGTAAAAGTTATTCAGAAAAAGGTTTGGAATGCGTTTCGCGAATCGACCAAGCCAGTACAAAGCTGATCACAAATGAAAACAGCATGACTAACATTGCGTGTTGATACGCTTGCAAATTATAGCAATGCACACCGCCGCAGTACTGGCCTTTCCAATAGTGATCCAAAACCCAACCTGAGATCGGCTGCATGATCGCTCCACTAAAGACCGTCACCATGGACACAATACTGACCGATGTCCCAGTGATCACGGTGGGATTACTTTCAGCGGCCACAGGATAACCAATCACCTGGCTTGACGTGATAAAGCCGAGCAAAAAGAACATGATGATCAGCATGTCATAAGACAAACTTGGAATATAAATAATCGCCGCCATGATAAAAAAGGAAATCGCTGCGCCATAGAGCATCGGCTTACGACGGTTTTTAATTTTATCCGATACCATGCCAACCAAGGGTGAGCCAAAAATCGTACCGAAATACAGCATACCCACAATACTTGCTGCTTGGACTGCCGTAAAATGGTGGACCTGGGTTAAAAATAAACTGCCCCAAAGTGCGCCCATGATATAAATGGGTAAATTCATCAAACAAGTATAAAACGCAGCTTTCCAGTTTTGTGGGTTTTTCAACACACCGCCAATGCACTGCATCAGCCCCATCTCTTTAATCTGCTGCCTTTCGCTCATGGCGATGTGATCGTGGCCATCTGGACGATCTTTAATCACTAACCAAATCCATACCGTCAACACCACACCCAACAAACCATTGAGCAACATGGCATTACGCCAATGCATATGCTCAAGTAACATCGCCATCGGTGCCTGCGCCAACCAGCCCCCAATCATCGCCATGGTCACCAATACACCCGTCAGCAATGCCATACGACTTGGCGGGAACCAGCGTGAAGCCAAACGCACACCGCTTAAAAAACAAAACGCGCCGCCCAAACCCACGAAAAAACGGCTCACACCCGCTTCCCACACATTGGCTGAAATAGCAAAACCAATGGTGCCCAAGGTGCACAACACCATCGCCACCAAAATCAACTTTCGCGTGGAATAACGATCCAAGAGGTTACCTGCCACAAATAAAAAGCAGGCGTTGGCATAGAAGTACGTTGAAGACAAATTACCCAGCTGATGCGCACTTAAAGAGAAGGTGCGCATCACACTGGTATTAAGCGAACCAAAGATATTAAGCTGGATAAACTCATAGAAAAACAGCAAACCGCCGGACAAACATACCACCCAAGGAATCAAGGGATGGTAACGATCGTCTAAACGTTCTAGGGCGGAAGTGATTAAGGCCATAAGGATCTCGCAAGTCAACGTCAGGGCGTATTATACCCAACTTGCGAGATCCTGAAAGGCTTTAGGGTCTGCTTACAATTTATTTTTACGCTGCACACTGAATTTTAAACAGACCCTACTGACCACCAAAGGGATGATGATGATTAGGTTGTACAACATTTTGACAACGCGTCTCTTTGATAAAGAAAAGCGTCAACACAATGCCCGCGACAAAAATCCAAGGGATCACTGACATAGCGTGCTGATAGGCTGCAGCCGCGTAGACGGGCGCCCCATGAAGCATGGCATGATTCCAGTGCCAACCGAGCATATGGCCGACCAATGGCTGAAAAATGACCGCGCCTAAGATCACCGCCATGTTATTGAAGCCCGATGCTGTGCCCATGGTGTAAGCGGGGTTGATATCGCGCACCAAGCCGAAGGTCACAGACTGTGCACCTGCTGCAAAACCCAACAAAAACACGCAAACATAGGCCACACTTAAACTGACATCGTGCATAAAAAACAAAACGCCCGTGCCTGCCAGCCCCAAAATTGAAGAGGCTAATAGAGGAATACGGCGACTTTGAATTTTATCGGACCACCAGCCAATTAACGGTGAGCTGATGGCCACACCAATCCAGAGCACAGAAATCATGCCTGAAGCTTGCTCAGCCGAGATATTGAACACGGTTTGCGCATAGTGCACACCCCAGAGCGTGCCGAAAATAGCCACGGCCGTCCAACAGGTAAAACCATAAGCGCCGATATACCAACTTTGCGGATGGCTTAGCACCACTTTCAAACGCTTCCACTCCATGCCTAAGTGCTTGCGCTCTGGCGCGCGCTTGTGCGCCAAGGGTTTGCGACCAGGGGCATAGTCACGAATAAACAACCACATCATCGCCGCCATCACCAAACCCAACCAAAAGAAAAACTCAACAGCACTGCGCCAGCCGTAGGCGTGCATCGCCCAACTCAGAGGCTTTTCACCGGCAATCGCGCCAAGTGCGCCCAAGAACTGTGTCGCACCGGTGAGCATGGCGAATTGTTTTGGCGGACACCAGCGACTGATTAACACCAAAATACTGACGTAGACAAAGGCCGAACCAAAACCCATCATGGCGCGCGCAATACCCGCCAACCACAAACTGTGCGTGTGGGAGAAAACCAAACAACCAAAGGCACAAATGATCATCATAAGGCTCAACAATAAACGCGGGCCAAAACGATCCACCAACAAACCCGCAGGGATTTGCATCGGCGTGTAAACATAAAAAAAGCAAGCCGCTAAAGCACCTAAGCCAAACGATTGGATATGAAACGACGCCATCAGCTCATTGGTCATGACGCTTGGCGCGACACGAATCGCAAATTCAAACAGATAAAAGCTGGCCGCTAAGGCACAAATAAAATAAGGAAAAAAAGCATAGCGCGCCAAAGAACGATAAAAATGACCCAACATACGACCCCTTTTGATTGTGCTTTTTTAAGCGTTGCCAGAGTGTAACAAGCTTCTTTCAGGAAATCGAGCGCTCTAGATGTGCGCAAAAAACATGCAGGAAAATCGCCGGCCACTGCTTTTTCTTCGTGTTCACGCCTGTCTGTGGACTGGATTGAACGCCGATAGCATAGCAATCCTAGAGGAATATCAACCCGGGTTATCGCTAATGTCAATTGCGAGCGAACGGTAGTGAACGCGGCAATCTGGCTCATTAAGGCGGAGATTGCCGCGTCGCTACGCTCCTCGCAAAGACGTAAAAATTGACACCGCCTTAAAATGGCAACGCCAGGCGTAGTCATATTTGAACGAGTCGTCATAATGCAAGAAACCCAAATGGCTAAGAGAAGCGTAGCCAAATGTGACGAGACGACGGAGTTTATATTCACATAAATGAGTAAGTCGAGGAACATTTAGCATAGCTTATCAACGCCAGTTGGGTTTCGGCTAGCACGCTAAGCAGAGAGCTTGAGGAGTTCCCAATAGCGCAGATAAAGATGTGTCGCCTTGCCCACATCCCCTTCAAATTCGGCGTGCTTGAAAATCCAGGCGGGCGGGTTGAGGATAGGATTATCACGATCTTCTTTTGGCATCTGTTGCACGGCTTTTTCATTCGGTGTTGAATAACCTAAAGACAAGCTGATCATTTTCGCGATTTTAGGCTGAAGCAAGAAGTTTACAAAGGCATAAGCATTCGACTTGTGCGGCGCATTGGCAGAAATCGCCATGCAATCCACCCACAAGTTCACGCCATCGTGCGGATAAATAAAATGCAAATGCGGGTTGATACGCATGATGTTATACGCATCACCACTATCAATCACGCCGACGGTTGCATCTTCATCCAAATAAATCGGTTGCGTGCCGGCACTATTAAACAGCTTTACATTGGGCAACAGCGCTTTCATTTTCAAATAGGCTTGGCGAATTTTCTCAGGGTCTTGTTCGTTAATCGAATACCCCATCGTGCGAAGACCAATCGCAAACACATCTCGTTCATCATTGGTCAACAAAAGCTGGCCTCGAAAACGCTTTTGCCACAAATCGGTCCAATTTTTAATAGAGTGCGGGTCGTAGTATTTATCGTTAACAATAATACTCGTAGAACCCCAATCATACGGCAAGCTGTACTCATTAGCGGGGTCAAACGAGCGATTCAACAAACGTGGGTTTAAGTTTTGCATACCCGACAGCTGGCTATGATCCAGCTTCAATAGCAAGCCGGCTTTGGCCATACGCTGAATATAATAGGAAGATGGAAACACCACATCATACCCGGCTTGCGGATCAGCTTTTAACTTAATGAATAAATCTTGGTTGCTATCAAAGGTTGCATAGTTTACATGAATACCCGTTTGCGCTTCAAAAAGCTTGATCACCTTGGGCGGCAAGTAATCGGCCCAATTGTAGACATTCACAACCTGCTGCGCTTTTGCAAGCGACAAAGCACCAAGTAATAACAATAATGCACGAACCCTCATGGCTTCTTCCTCAAAAACCATTGACCTGCGAGTGCTGCAATGCAGGTGATCAACAAAATCATGCTACACAAGGCGTTAATTTCGGGGGTTACACCGAGCTTCACCTGAGAGAAAATGTATAAGGGTAAAATTTGATAACTTGGGCCGCTGACAAAAAAGCTGATCACCACATCGTCAAAGGACATCGTAAAACTTAAAAACCAAGCCGCCACAATGGCGGGCATCAACAAGGGCAACATGATCTTTTTAAAAATCGTGATATCTTCTGCGCCCAAATCACGCGCGGCCTCAAATAAGTTTTTGTCTAAGGTAATAATACGCCCGTAAACCACCACAAACACAAAAGGCAAACAAAAGGTGATATGCGCTATCAGCAAGCTGAAAAAGCCCAGCGTTAAATCAAAGAAGTGATAAAGCAATAACAAGGCAATACCAATAATTAAATCCGGCACAATGATCATGGCCATGATCAAGGCATGCAAACCCTGGCGCCCAATAAAGCGATATTTAAACACAGCCACTGCGCCCAACGCCCCAATACACACCGCCACAGTCGACGCAAAAGTGCTAATTAACAAAGAATGGTATGCGATGGTTTGCAAATCCGTGTCCTGAAACAACTCTTTGTACCAAGTCCAGGTAAAACCATGCCACAAGCCTGAGTAGGTTGTGTGATTAAATGAAAAAACCACCAGCACGATGATAGGCAAATATAAAAACGCAAAAACTAAGCTCATGTAGGCCGGCTGCCAAAGACGCTTCATACAAAGAGCCCCGCATTTTTACGCTGATGACGAAGACGATACAAACCAATCATCAAAAGCAAGAAGAGCAGCAGCAAGGTGCTCATGGCTGCACCCAAAGGCCAATTGCTGCCGTCTAAAAATTGGTACTTAATGAGATTGCCCAATAAGAAACTTTTCGCCCCACCCAACACTTCAGGAATATAGAACAAAGTGATCGAGGGCAAAAATACCAACAATACGCCGGAGACGATGCCGGGCATGCTCACAGGCAACACCACTTTAGAAAACGATGTCCAAGGTGTGGCGCCAAGATCTCGCGCAGCCTCCACCAAGCGCCAATCAAACTTTTCAAGATTCGCATACAAAGGCAAAATCATAAACGGCAAAAGCGTATAAACCAGACCAATCTCTACCGCAACAGGCGTGTATAAAATTTGAAGCGGGGCGTGAATGATGTGTAGCGCGATTAAACAATGATTCAACAAACCCTTAGCCTTAATGATCGTCATCATGGCATAGGTTCGAATTAAAGAACTGGTCCAGAACGGCACCATGATCAACAACAGCGACAACGCCCGGTATTTCGAGGGCATTTTGGCCATCGCATAGGCAAAAGGATACGCCACGACTAAACACAAGACGGTGGTAAACACCGCCCAAAGCATAGAATGCAAAAATATGCGGATATATAAATAGTGAAAAGCGTCCACATAATTGTGAAGCGTTAAATGCGGCACCACCACTTGCGTGGTTGAAGGTTTGAACAAGCTCAGTAGAAAGGTCAGCAATAAAGGCAGCGCGGCAAAAATCGCCATCCAGACACTGATAAAGCCAATAGCCATGATTTTAAACTGGCGATTGCTCATCTTCATGACAATAAAATCTCTTCCCAACCCAGCTGAAACTCAGCCCAAACCGGCTCACCCACGCGATAGTTCAACTCTTCATCGTCTTCATCAAAAAACTCGCTAGCCTGAATGAGCTCGCCACTTTCCGTGCGAAGACGCAAATCAACCGTTGAGCCTTTATAAATCACATCCTCAACCACCGCCGGAATCATGTGAGCTTTTTCTTCACTGTCGACTTCGGTTCTATCCCACACACTGAAATCTTCAGGGCGAATAAGTACAGAGATCGCCTGCCCTGTTTGCAAAGCGAGCGAACGCTTATTTTTCAAACGGTACGAGCGACCAGCAAAGCTTACATCAAGCTGCTGATCAACGATCCCCTCGATGGTCGCTTCAAAAATATTCGCAGCACCCACAAATCGCGCCACTTGTAAGTTTGCCGGTGTTTCATAAATCTGACGCGGCGTGCCGACTTGTTGCACCAAGCCATCGTGCATCACGACCACACGATCAGAAATCGACAGGGCTTCTTCTTGATCATGCGTCACCAAAATAAACGTGATACCGAGCTGGCGCTGCAAGCGCTTTAATTCAAGCTGCATGTCTAGGCGCAAACGGTAATCCAACGCACTTAAAGGCTCATCGAGCAACAAAACCAAAGGCTCGTTGACCACGGCTCGCGCAATAGCAACGCGCTGCTGCTGTCCGCCACTGAGTTGGTCTGGCTTTCGAGTGGCGAAATGATCTAAGCGTACACTCTTTAAAGCGTCCATCACCCGCCGATCAATTTCATTGCGAGGCACATTTTTGCACGACAAGCCAAAAGCGACATTGTCATAGACTGTCATGTGCGGAAATAAAGCGTAGCTTTGAAAGACGGTGTTCACTCGACGTTTATGAGGCGCCACAGTATTCACAACACGCCCTTCTATGACGATATCACCCTGCGTAGGCTGCTCAAACCCTGCCACCAAACGCAACAAAGTAGTCTTACCGCAACCTGAGGGGCCTAAAATGGTAATGAATTCGCCGGCTTCGACCGTGAGTGAAACGTTATCAAGAATCGTTTCTTGATCGAAGGCCTTGGATACTGTGCTTAGAGCTAAAACGGGCTGTTTCAAACACAAAGCCTCCGAAAAGTGACCAACAAGACGGGGGATTGTACTGGAGTTGACCAGGCGTGACAACACATGCGCAACATGATTCAATACCGCCATGAATCGACACGGCATTCGACAGCAATACCTAAACGCCTGGCAAAAAGCTCAGCAAGGACAGCCTTTATCCGCCCTGGAAGCCAGCATTGCGGAGGTGATCGCCACTCACCCAGAGTACCACGCAGCGATTGAACAGATTGCCAAAAACCCTGAACAAGATTTTTTTGCAGAGCTTGGCGAAACCAACCCTTTTTTGCACATGGGCTTGCACCTTGGTCTTCGCGAGCAAGTCAGCACCGACAGACCTGCGGGTATTCTCCACATCTACACGAATCTGTGCAGACAGCACAGCCAACATGACGCTGAACATCTCATGATTGAGGTGCTGGCTAAAGCCTTATGGGAAGCAGAGCGTGCCGGCAAGCTGCCCGATGAGGCAGCTTATCTCGACGCATTAAAAGAACTTAGTTAGCGTTAGCCACGTTTGAGCTATTCACACCAGTTTGACTAGCAGGACTTGTCGCCGCGGGTGTAGCGTTTGTGCTTGTTGTTTCAGGTGTCGCAGCTGGCATAGTCGCCGTGTTCTGAGTACCGACAGGCTTTGAGACAGCTTGCATCGCAGCAACTTTATGGTTCACTGCCTGAGGCTTGTGCACCGCCTTTTTTGGTGCGGGCTTAGAGCTGTGCTTTTTCATCATTTTCTTATGCGGATAATGCGTCTTTAGACTGCCGTATTGGCTGGAAGCGTGCACATTAGGGGCCGTTGCAAGCAACCATTGGTTAATACGGTTGACGTCATTGACACTCAAAGTCCCCGCTGCTGCTTTAAGATTAATCAAACTTAAAATGTAATCATAACGATCGTTTGAATAATTTTCTTGGGCTTGGTAAAGATTTTTCTCGGCCTGCAACACATCCAACATGGTTTGCGTACCAACCTTGTAGCCTTCTTCCGTACCCTGCAATGAACTTTGATTTGAAATAATCGCTTGGTAATCAGCCTGCACTTTGCTGATGCCGGACATAGCGCCCAAATAAGACTGGCGCGTTTGATTCAGAATATCGCGATAGTTGTATTCTAACTGCGCCGCCGCCAAACGGTATTGGTCCACATTTTGGTTCACTGTTGCATAAACCTGACCACCTTGAAAAATCGGCATGGTTAAGGTCAAGCCCGCTTGAGCCGTTGTTGTGCGTTGATTGGAATCAGACACGCTAAGATTACGCGTATAATCATTTTCATACGACGCATTCAAGGCCACTGTCGGCATGTGCCCGCCTTCCGCGGCTTTCACATTATAACCTGCCGCGACCAAATCAAACTGGGATGCCTTTAAACTCCAGCTCGATTTCTGCGCTTTCTTCACCCAAGCGTTCATCGTGGATGGCGAGGGCTTTAACAAAGGCAAACGCTTCAAACTTTGAAGCGATGAATAATACACATTCGTGATCGCGCGCAAATTTTCGCGCTGATCTAATAAATTGTTTTCGGCTTGAACGACCTTAGATTTTGAAGAATCGTACTGAGCTTGCGCATTTTCAACGTCAGTTAAGGTTTTAACACCCACATCGTAGCTTTCTTTGGCTTGGCGATATTGGCGATAGAATGCGCGTTTTTCTGATTGAGCCAAGATTAAATCATCGCGCGCGCGCAAGACTTCAAAATACGCAGTTGACGTGCGAACAATCAAATTTTGAATAGCCGCCGTGTACGTCGCAAAAGCTGACTTCTCAGACGCTGAAGCTGACTCCAGCTGTTCCCACTGCGTAAAATTAAACACCGTTTGCGCAACACTTAAGGTGTAGTTTGAATCGCGGCTATCTTGATGAGCTGTAACCGAACCCGGGGTAATGCCGATTGACGAAGAGCCATTTTTAGCCACGGTTTTTTCTCGATCAACCGTGCCCGTTAACGCCAAACTCACTTGCGGCAACAAAGCCGCACGGTTAATCGGCACTTGCTCTCTGGCCGCTTGGTAAGTCGCATACGCTTGTTGAAACGTGGGGTCACTTTTCACGGCCTGATGATACACCTGCACCAAATCAGCCGATTGGGCCAAGCCAATGCTTGTTAAACTTGCTGCGATTAGCGCGGCTGTGAGTGTTCTCATTATTAGCTCCTTAAAAGGAAAATACGGTTTTATTCGGCGAATCCAACACACTATGCACCGAGGTTTCATACAAAACACGCTCTATGATCAGCTGGTTTTCCCCTTTCACGTACAGCGTGGCTTGCATTAAAGGTTCGCAACCGACAATGGCAAACATTCGGCCTTTATCGGACAACTGTGCCAATAAGCTTTCAGGCACCGCAGAGACTGAACCTGTCAAAACGATCACGTCAAAAGGCGCGAACATGGGCGCGCCTTCTAAATCTTTCTGCACGTCCAGTGTCACATTATTAACCGCTAAATTCAACAAAGCTGTCTTGGCTTTCTCAAGCAAGGCGGCATCGGTATCCAAGCTATAAACATGCTTAGAAAGTCTCGCCAGCAAAGCCGTAAGATAGCCTGTGTCAGTACCCAAGACCAACACCGTTTCATCAGACTTAGCAGAAACTGCTTGTAATAATTTGCCCTGCTCTTTGGGCGCGAGCATCAAACGACCATGCCCCACAGGCGCCTCAAGATCCGCGTAAGCAAAGGCGCTGTATTCAGGGGGAAAGAAAGCATCACGAGGGATTTGAGCCATCAAATCTAGAATGGTGTCATCATACACACCCCAAGCTCGGACTTGTTGTTTGACCATTTGATCGCGAGCCGCTGCTCTATCAGTACTCACACAGACCTCTATTCAGGATTCTTCAAAGCCTTACAGTATAGAGCTTTCGTTTATATTATCAATTTGAAAAATAGACGATGTTAGGGCGAGTCCCTAGGCGCTGGCGCCGTCCATGAGAATGATGGTTCGAGGCGTGGTTTGTTCAAAATTCAAACGAACAAGCTGATCACTGGTAAAACCAGCTTCGTAAAAACGAGTGTTGTCATCGTAATAAAGCGACTGAAAGTGCGCCCGTGAGAAATCCGCCCAATGGCACTGTGCACCGGATAAATCCAGACCATCAATATCCAAACCAGAGAAATCGGCGTGGCGAAAATTGAGGTTTCTGGCCGATAGGCCCGCTAAGCTTGGCAAATACCCTTGATCTTCGAGCAAGCGATCCAGGCGAAAATGACGAGAGCCGTTTACCAGAGGACGATACAATGGGTCGTCTAAGCTATTAATATAGAGTGCCAAGAAAGCTTTTTGCGTGATTTTGCGCCGCTGTCCCATAAAGACTTTACCCCTAAAAGCCCGGCAACTCCCTGCCAGCCTACATCCTTGTAGAAATACAGTATCAAAGAGATTGAACAAACGCAAGGGGCACAGTTTATCGCAGCGATTTAGATTGAGAGAGATGCCTTTAAGGCGCTTCTCGACATTCAAGTCGCCAAGAGAAACGCAGCAAAATTTGACGAAAAAGCGGCATTTATAGTGAATCAATGGGCATTTCGAGAAAGGCCCTTAAACCGTCATAAGGTGCTTGCGATAGTACTTCAGCTCATCAATCGAATCTAAAATATCCGACAAAGCCAAGTGCTTGGATTTTTTCTGCACACCTTTATAGACCGACGGTGCCCAGCGAATCGCCAACTCTTTAAGTGTCGACACATCCAGATGGCGATAGTGAAAGTAGGCTTCAAGCTCAGGCATGTATTTATTCAGGAAACGTCGATCCTGGCAAATCGTATTACCGCACATGGGCGATTTACCTTTGGGCACATAACGACGCAAAAACTCTAGGGTCATTTGCTCGGCTTCTTGCGCGCAGGTGCGACTATGCTTCACACGATCCACCAAACCCGAACGCGTATGGTGTTTCGTGTTCCAATCATCCATACCCGCAAGCTTGGCATCAGACTGTTTAATGGCAATGACCGGGCCTTCAGCCAAGACGTTCAACTGCGCATCAGTCACCACCGTCGCGATTTCAATGATCACATCACGCTTGGGGTCTAAGCCCGTCATTTCCAAGTCGATCCAAATCAAGTTATCTTTTTTCTTCATTATTTTTTCGCCACAAATTTTGATTCTGTACCTTTACGCAAACGGTCAATGTTTTCACGGTGACGCCAGATAATCATCAAAGCAATCAAAGCCAAGCCTGGTGCGTAATACAATTGATGCGTTAAGAATAAGCACAATACCGGCGCCAACACGGCTGCAACCAAAGACGCCACAGAGGCATAGCGAAGTATCGCCACCAGCGCGAGCCAGACCAAGGCACACACCACACCCAGCGTTAGCGAAACACCAAAGTACACACCGATTGCGGTGGCCACACCCTTACCGCCTTTGAATTTAAAAAAGATCGGGTACATATGGCCCAACACGGCCGCAAGACCGACCAAGCCCAACGCCACACCGTGCACCTCTAGTGTTAAACCCACAATAATCGCGACAAATCCTTTGAGCGCATCACCCACCAAGGTCATGACCGCATAGGTTTTACCGGCCACACGCAAGATGTTCGACGCGCCGGGATTACCCGAGCCTTGCGTACGTGGATCAGGCAAGCCCGCGGACTTGCACACGATGATGGCGCAAGACACCGAACCGATAAGATACGCAGCGATAAGTGCGACGATGAGGAGCAACATGGTGTATTCCTTAAAATTAAATCTGAGAATCATCGTACTAGAGAACTTGCCTGTGCTCAAGATTGGCTGCGAGCGCAATTTGGCGAGGGATTTTCTTTGTTGGGGCTTCTAGAGGCATGGATGCCGTAAGAGAGCGGCCAGGATGGCGAAAAGCGTCCTTAATTTTTGCCAATTTTGCTTGGTTTGCAGCCCAGCGACGACTTTAGGGACACGCCCTAGAGAAAATCGCGACGTGCAAAGACATCAAGAGCCAAATCGTGATCTTTCTCACCCCGCAACAAACGCTGGCAACCGGCATAAGCAATCATCGCTGCGTTATCGGTGCAAAACGCCATGGGCGGGTAAAACACTTGAATACCTTGCGCATCCAAGCGTGAAAAATAGGCTCGCAAACGAGCGTTCGCACTCACGCCACCCGAAACGATCACGCGTTTTAAGCCTGTGGCTTTTAAGGCCCGCTCGGTTTTTAAAAACAAGGTGTCAACCACCGCTTCTTGAAACGAAGCCGCGATATCGGCTCGAGTGGTTTCATCGAGCGCGCCGCATTTTTTCACGGTGTGCAATACACTGGTTTTTAAGCCGCTGAAACTAAAATCCAAACCCGGTCTGTCACACATCGGCCGTGGAAACGCAAAACGGCTTGCATCGCCCTTCATCGCTAAACGCGCAAGCTCCGGCCCACCCGGGTATGGCAAGCCCAACAGCTTGGCGGTTTTATCAAAGGCTTCGCCTGCTGCGTCATCAATCGATTCACCCAACAGCGTATATTCACCCAAGCCTTTTACGGAAGCGAGCAAGGTGTGACCACCTGAAACCAATAGCGCTAAAAAAGGAAAGTCTGGTTTTTCATCGGCCAACATGGGTGCCAGCAAATGCCCTTCCATGTGATGAATACCCAAGCTTGGAATATTGAGCGAATAAGCCAGAGCCTTCGCCCACATTGCGCCAGTCATCACCGCGCCGATTAAACCAGGGCCCGCCGTGTAAGCGACAGCATTAATATCCAGCAACTCACAACCCGCATGATCCAGCGCATCTTCGACCAAGGGCAATAATTTTTCCACATGCTCACGCGAGGCCAACTCCGGCACTACGCCGCTAAAGTCTCTGTGCAAAGGAATTTGCGAATAAATTTCGCTGGATAACAAACCGCGCGCGCTATCGTAAACCGCAACCGCGGTTTCATCGCACGACGACTCGATGGCTAAAACTTTCACAACAACGCCCAGAGAGTTAAAACGGCGATACTACACGGATCAGACAGTAGCAGCAACGCGACGAGTAGCTTCGGGGTGCGATTAAAAGTGTAGGTTTTCATGCCGCTTTTCTTTCTTCCCAATAATCATTCCACTGTCCATTGGCGCGATTGACTCTAAGTGCGAGCATATC
>Ga0210038_1000219_pt1 | contig 38532 bp, 38 predicted proteins | sample CryGeyCG2114_020_FD_183970 | JGI IMG/M metagenome (GOLD analysis project Ga0210038, IMG submission 183970) | Groundwater microbial communities from aquifer - Crystal Geyser CG15_big_fil_post_rev_8/21/14_0.20 (SPAdes) (version 2) | ecosystem: Environmental > Aquatic > Deep subsurface >... | reverse complement strand
TTATTAATGCGTTGTTACGCAAGTCGGTAGACGTTACGCCAGTGTGGTTGATGCGACAAGCTGGGCGCTATTTGCCCGAGTATCGCAAAACGCGTGAGCAAGCGGGTAACTTCATGGCGCTTTGCCAAAACCCGGAGTTGGCCTGTGAAGTGACCTTGCAGCCTTTGCGCCGTTTTGATTTGGATGCGGCGATTTTATTTTCCGATATTTTAACGATCCCAGATGCCATGGGCTTGGGCTTGTATTTTTCTGAAGGTGAAGGCCCGAAGTTTGAGCGACCTGTCCAAACCGCCAAGGTGATTGAGACTTTGCGGGTGCCTGATCCTCACGAAAGCTTATCGTACGTGATGGAGGCGGTAAAAACCATCCGCCGTGAAATGCCGGCAAACCTGCCATTGATCGGCTTTTCCGGCAGCCCTTGGACCTTGGCGTGCTATATGGTTGAAGGCGGTGCAAGTAAAACGTTTCAAACCATTAAAACCTTAATTTATCGTGAGCCTGAGCTTGCGCATACCTTGTTATCTACGCTGGCTGATGCGGTGACTGCCTATTTACTGGCGCAAATTGAAGCTGGTGTGCAAGTGGTGCAAATTTTCGATACCTGGGGCGGCGTGCTCACCGAGCCTGCGTTCGAAGCCTTTTCTTTGCAATACATTCGAAAGATTGTGCAGGCGATGAGCGTGCCGACCATCGTGTTTACCAAAGGTGGCGGTGCTTGGCTCGAGAAAATTGCGGCGACCGGTTGCCAAGGGGTCGGCGTGGACTGGATGACGGACATTGGGCGCGCGCGTGAGCGCGTGGGCGATCATGTGGCCTTGCAGGGTAATTTAGACCCTGTGATTTTGTTCAGCGATGAAAAAGCCATTCGCGCCGAAGTGAAAAGAATCATGGATGAATTTGGTGATCACCCGGGCCATGTGTTTAATTTGGGCCACGGCATTTTACCAGGCACGCCGCCAGAGCACGTATCCGTTTTGATTGATGCGGTGAAAACCCATCGTTAAAAATTTTTTTCTAGGCTAAATTGTGCTGGACTTGGCGAGGGATTTTCTTTGTCGGGGCTTGCAGAGGCATGGATGCCGTCGCAGAGCGGCCAGGATGGCGAAAATCGTCCCCGACAAAGAAAAGCCGGAGGCAAGTAAAAGCGTCAAGGGGCAGGGTTAAAAATAACAGTGGTAATAGCATGACACAAAAAACCTTTCGCAAAATACAAAGCTTCGTGCGCCGTGAGGGCCGCATGACCCCCTCGCAAACGCGTGCGCTGGATGAGCTTTGGTCAACCTACGGTTTGAATTTAGACGATGGTTTGCTTAATGTTGAATCGCTCTTCGGGGAGAAGAAACCGCTGGTGCTAGAAATTGGTTTTGGCATGGGCGAAGGTTTGTTGCAATATGCGCAGCAAGAGCCCGATAAGCTTTTTATTGGCATAGAGGTGCACAGGCCGGGCGTGGGCTCTTTGCTAAATAATGCTGCGAAAGCCAGCGTTAACAATCTGCGCGTGTTTAAAGAGGATGCCATCGAGGTGTTAACGCGTTGTATTCCCGATGCAAGCTTATCGCGTTTGCAGTTGTTTTTCCCAGATCCTTGGCATAAAAAACGCCATCATAAGCGTCGTATCGTCAGCCCAGCTTTTTTGGCGCTTGTTGCTCAAAAACTGCAGGTGGATGGCGTGTTGCACATGGCCACTGACTGGGCTAATTACGCCGAGCATATGTTAGAAGTCACCAAGGCTTGTGATCAGTTTGAAAATCTTTCGGCCAGTCATGATTATATCGCCCGCCCAGACTCACGTCCTTTGACTAAGTTCGAACAACGCGGTCTTCGTTTGGGGCACAAGGTGTTTGATTTGCAATTCGCGAAAAAATGATTCGCCTGACCCTACACTTCGGCCTGGTTTTCAAGCTAAGCCGTAAGGTCGATCTAGTATTGTTGTTCGTTCGGGATCTCTTTCTTTTTTTCGTGCATTGAGGAGACTAAGGTGGGTTTGAGTGAGCGCTCAAGGGGCTTGGCCGAAGGTTTTTCTTGCGCGGGGCCTCTGGAGGCAAGGATGCCGTAAGGGAGCGGCCATGGATGGCGAAAAGCGTCCCTGCGCAAGAGAAACCTTGAGGCTAAGAAACCGAGGAGCGCGTTTAAGCAGTTGAAGGCGTGCTTTTGTGTATGAGTAGAGTTTTTGCAATCGCTGCCAATGCCCGTTACTATCACTTTTTTCAAAGGAATATGAATCTCATGCGCATCATTGCAGTTATTGTCACTTTGGGGTTTTTCGTGCTGGCTTTTGCGAGTGCAACACCGGCCAAACCGCCGTTCCCCGTGTTTGTTCAATCGCTCAAGCAACGTTTAGAGCACGATGGCTTTTCGGCGCATTTGGTGAATGAAGCCTTTGAGGGGGTGCGTTATTACCACCGCACGGTGTATAAGTCCAAACATCAGCCGGAGGTGAAGCTAACATTGCAAGGGTATTTGAAGCACATGATGGTGCCAGGGCGTATCAGCGCAGGTTATGAATACATGCAACAGCATGCCGCGCTGCTCAAGCAAGTTGAGGCGCGTTACCATGTTCAGGGTAAATACGTGGTGGCTCTATTGGGTTTGGAGTCAAGCTATGGTCGTGTGGAAGGAAAATTCCCCGAGATTTCGACACTAGCCACGTTGATTTACGATTCGCCGCGCTCGACGTATTTTTACAAAGAATTACGCTATGCCTTGAAAATTGTTCAGCGTGGCGATGTGGATTTCAAAGACCTTAAGGGTTCTTGGGCCGGTGCGATGGGTCAGCCGCAGTTTATGCCCACGCATTATTATGACTATGCCGTGGATTTTAATCACGACGGTAAAAAAGATATCTGGCACAGCACGCCGGATGTGTTGGGTTCGATTGCCTATTCTTTGCATCGTTACGGCTGGGAATATAAGAAGCCGATCGTGATGCCGGTGCGCTTTAAATCACACGTGCCGTACTCCTTGCTTGGCACGCGCCATCACTTCCCGCTGGCGTTTTGGTTGCAGCGCGGTCTTGTGGCTGATCAGGATGTGTCGGCTTACAAGCGTGAGCAAGTGTCTGTGGTAAAGCTCGGCGATCAGTTTTTTATGTTGTTTAAAAATTACAAAGTGTTGTATGCCTGGAATCACTCGATTTATTATGTGATCACGGTCAAGCACTTGGCGAATGTGATCAGCTTGCCTAAGGCGCAAGTGAGCGAGTATTTGGAAAGTCATTATCATGAAAAACTTTAGGGTCTGTTTACAATTGGTGCGGGATGACCGCAATGGGCTTCGCTTGTGCCGGTTAGACTATTCGCGTTTCGCTTTATTTAAGAGAGCTGCAGTTGCAGCTCTTTTTTTATTCCCGCAATAAGCTTTTAAAGTCACCTTCCATCTTGCGCATGCTCAAGCTCGATAAGCTGGTTGAATACGCTGCCCAAGCTGCTAAGGCGGCGGGGTCGGTGAATTGTGGTGGTACATAACGCGGTGCAATCACCAAGCCATCTTCGTGCATATCCACAATCGTGTTTAAATTTTCCAGGGTGGTTTTGCCGGCAAACAGCATGGGGATAATATCAAACTGCCCTTTTTGGAAGGCTAATCGCAAAAAATTATAAATCGAGATAAAGCCTTTTGTGTACGCTAAATCTTTAGTGAAGGGTTTGCCGTTAGCTGTACTGCCTCTAAAAATACGGGCTGTATTGTTGTAGGCTTCGTGCTCGTCGTGAGCGTGTTCCATAAAGTAGTTAAATACTTCAATAAAGTCCGCGCCGTTTTGTGCCATGTCAGTGGCGATAACACGGTTGTTGATGCGTGCAACGCGAGACGGGTAGCACGACAATGATAAAACTTCAACAATGATCGCAAGCCCTTCTTGGGTGATAGTCGCAGAGGGCGTGCCTTTACTGAGGAAAGTACAAATCGGTTGCTCCAAGCCGTTTAAGGTGGTGCCCAAATGCACCCAGCCTTCGTGTACTTCCAGTTGGCGAATGTTTCTATCGCTGAATCGTACTTTCGAATTCATTTTAATTTGCTCAGCACCGGCGGCGGCATCGGCGACGATATCTGAGCTCGCGGACACTTTGATACGATGTTCGTGCGCATGAAAATAGTGACGAAGCTTGGTTTGCATAATGGCAGCCGCTTCTTTCGCGCTGTAGCGTTTGTCATCACGCTTGTTTTTCGCCTGTCCGGCGATGTTTTCTAAGGTTTCGGCGATATTGGCCGCAATGTCGCGCAGTTTTGGCGCACCTGCGTATAGCGCATCACTCGTTGAGCCATAAAGGTGTGAAGAATATAAGCCAAAATCCGGCGTGCCGCGGCTTTTTAGCATTTTCAAAACAGAAACGTACTCTTGGCACATGGCTTGCATCATGCGGCTTGCGCTACAAAATTGGCCGAGCTGCGAGCGAATTTTCGCTTCAATGTGTTCAAATTCCCCAATTTTTTCGTCAAAGTTATAAGCGATTTTTTTCTTTTTGTAATAGGCGGCGTTCACTTTTGGCAATTTTTTAAACTTGGACTTAAAGAAGGTGCGTCTAACATCATCTTCCCAGCGAATGGCTTCTAAAATACGGATGGGGCGCTGTGCTCTGACAATGCGATCAGAGAGTTTTCGGATAATTTTTTGCTCTTTGGTGAGCAACTTGCCATTGATGCGCACTCCATCAATTGGGATTTTCTTGATCGGTTTGGGTAGGGACGTTTTTATTTGCTTAATGGTACTTTTAGTCGTCGTTTTAGCTTTTCTGAGCATGATCAATCCCTTCATGATTCGGATACTACGACGTTAGCGGATATTACACGCTTTAACAAGTGTATGTTATAGTTTCAGCGAAAGCGTAAGGAGTGTTTTGTGTCGTCCATCATTGTTTGGTTTCGCAGGGATTTGCGTCTGGTTGATCATGCAGCCTTGCAGTATGCAGCGAGCAGCGGTTTGAGCGTGCTACCACTCTATATTTATGATGAAAGTGATCAGGGTGAGGCGCAAAATTGGTGGTTGCACCATAGCTTAACGACGCTTGAGAACACTTTAGCTAAGCGAGGTGTGCAGCTTATCTTGCGCAGCGGCGACCCCAAAACTATTTTTGCCGAGCTCATAAAGTCTCATAAGGTGAATGCGGTGGTGTGGCACCGCGTGTACGAGCCAGCTTGGCTTGAGAAAGACAAGCGTTTAAAAGATTGGCTTATAGAGCAATCGGTCGAGTGTAAGGTTTTTCAGGGGAATTATTTGCATGCACCCGGGCAAGTGCTCAACGGTCAGGGTGAGTATTTTAAAGTGTTTACCCCGTTTTGGCGTGCTCTGCGTCGGCAGATCGTATTGCACCCAGTCAAACGTTTGGGCTCTTTAGCTCAAGCTAAGCCAGCGGCTTCTGAGCTTTTAGACGATTGGAGATTATTGCCCGAAAAACCCAACTGGGCGAAATCCTTTGAGCCACACTGGCAGCCCGGTGAGATCGGCGCTAAAAAAGCGTTTGAGCGTTTTGTGGAAGAGGGTTTGGCCGATTACGCGACAGGGCGTGACATACCGGCTATCCGAGCCACGTCGCATCTGTCGCCGCATCTGCACTTTGGTGAAATCAGTGTGAACCAACTTTGCATTGAGCTATTAGCGCTTTCAAGCGAATCACCACATTTATCCGCTGCGATTGAAAAGTTTTTGTCAGAGATGGGTTGGCGCGAGTTTTCCATGTCGCTGTTGCATTACAACCCGGACTTGCCGAGCAAAAATTTCAAGCCGCTCTTTAATGGTATGGCTTGGTCGAAAAGTGACAAAGCCTTTGAGCAATGGTGTCGTGGTCAAACGGGTTACCCGATTGTGGATGCGGGGATGCGTGAGCTTTGGGTGACAGGCACTATGCATAATCGCGTGCGCATGGTCGTTGCTTCATTTTTAATAAAGCATTTGTTAATCGACTGGCGCCGTGGTGAGCAATGGTTTTGGGATACCTTGCTCGATGCGGATTTAGCGAACAATAGCGCCAGTTGGCAGTGGGTGGCGGGTTGTGGCGCCGATGCTGCGCCGTATTTTCGAATGTTTAACCCGGTACTTCAAGGCGAAAAGTTCGATGCACAGGGTGAGTATGTTCGCCGTTGGGTGCCTGAAATTGCGGATTTACCGAATAAATACGTGCATCAACCCTGGGCCGCGTCTGAAAAAATTTTGGAAAGTGCCGGTGTTAAACTGGGAAGAAATTACCCAGAGCCCATGGTGGATCATAAGATGGCGCGAGATCGGGCGTTGGCGGCGTATCAGGCTTTAAAATAGTTGTCTTCATAAAAGGTTAAGCTTTTGGGTGTAAGCTGGTTTCCAGCCATCTCTAAGAGTGACCATAATGAGAAGAATAAAAAAAGTGCTGTTGGCTTGGGATGTTGACGGTACACTCTTGAATTTTTTGAAAGAGACAGCCTCAGAGGCTTGGAATAAGAATCCGAAAGATATTATCTTAGCGCTTGATCTCATGCGCGGGATCGCAGGTTTTTTTGGCGTTAAGCTTCAGTTTGCTAGCATCGTGATCACAAACAAGCAAGGTTTTGATGATCTTTGTATGGAAGTGTGCAAGGGGTTAAAAGAAGAGTTTGAGCGCGGTCGCCCCTCTTGGTTTAATCGGCAAGAAAATAGCGTGCAAATCTGGGTTCCTGATCGTGAGCCTAGAGCCCAGCATGTTTATCACAGCCTGGATCAAAAAGTCGAGAGACCGCTCAAGCATCAGAAAAAATGTTTTAGCTTCGTGCTCACTCAGCACAATAAGGCCTTAAGCGCACTGATCGCAGCGAAAAAGCATGGTGTTGATTCTCGTGACATTATTGCCATTGATGATGATCCTGGTGTTTTGGCGGCGTACAAAGAGCGCGGGATCTTAGGAGTATCGGCGAATGTGTTAAGCCATAAACTGTTTGATCGCGATGGCAATGAACTTGGGCTAAAAACTGAGCGAAAAGCAGAGAAATTGCTAGCTGAGCATGCAGAAGGTCTTGCCGCTCAACACTTTGAGACGATTTTAAACAAATTGGCTGAAGCTGTGTTTGCTAAAACGTTTTCTGATCCTGTTTATCAGCGTTTGGCGTACTTTCAGTATCTTTTGGCGCGTTGCCCTGATCTAGATTTGCGTGAGCGGGCGAAAATTCTCTCGCCAGGTTTAATCGGTAAGGGACGAAGACGAGGTTTGATAGACTGCTACGTATTTCAAGCGATCGCTCGCTTGGAAGATTCTGCTCGTTATAATGAGCTCAAGGAGTTGCTGAATGATTCGAATAGCCTACCGGCCCAGCTGTTGGCCCAGGTCAATGCGCTCAGTGAAAAACAGACCTCAAGGTCTGTGGGGTGCTTGTGTCGACGCCGAGCTAGGATTTCACCAGTATTTTTCACAGAAGAGGGCGAGTTATCCCCTGTTGTGCCCGGAATCATGCGGGATCTTTCTGCGCAGACAGTGCCACAATAGTCTTAATAATTCCTTAAGCATTCGGGTCTAGCATTGGCCCAAAATTCATTGAGGTGATCATTATGTCTGAAGAAACCAAATGTTGTGCGGTATTGCCCCGAGCCGAGGTGGCTCAGCGCGGTATTGCCGTGTCGATTCTTTTGCCGTCGTTAGCTGTAACTTTGGGCGTTTTTACTAACCTTGCCTGGGTTAGCAGCACTGCGGCTTTTTGGTTTATCGCAGGGGTGCTGGTTGGCCAGCTTAGCGAGACGGGTTTTGGCTTATTTAATGGTATTCGCTTGGCAAGAAGTTTGCGCCAAAAAACTCCATCAGGAGGCGAAAGTGCGCCGCTAATACCTCAGGCTGTTGAGCCCCCAAAAGCGGCCAAGGTGCTGATGATGTGCTCAAGTTTTCTCAATGCGCTTGCAAACCTTGCTGGGGCTGTTTTTGTCACCGGGTCTATCGTGACTCACTTTGGCTCGACTCAAGAGCAGCAAGAAAATACGACGATTGATGCGAAAGGCTTTACATCGGTGATGATTGGCATCGCATTAGCTGCCAGCTTGCATGCGGCAGCTTCTGTTATTTCAAATGCGAGCAGGCGACACCATGCGATTCCCAATATTTTTACGGCCTTGTTGTTTTCAGGCGTTGCGGCTTGCGTAGGCGGTGCCATGCTAGGCGGTGCGCCCTTGGTTTTCTGGGGGGCGAGTGCCGGTTGTTTTTTGGGTATGCTAACTGTGGGGCTTGATTGGTGGCTTGCTCATGATCGTGCGCAACAGAACGTTGTTGCAGGTTCTGATAAAGCAGCTGCCACTGCCTCGGTTGCTGCTTCAGCGGCGGCTTAATCGCACCAGCGGCTTGATGGTGGTGCCTTGAACGAGTATCGAGAACACCACCACCGCGTAGGTGAGCGCTAAAATCCAAGAGCGGATCTCACCGGCGGGTAGCGCCAGCGCTAATGCTACGGCGAGACCACCGCGTAAACCACCCCAGCTTAAAATACTGATGGCATAAGGGATTTTTTGTCGCCACGGGCGAAGCGCGGTCATCGGTAAGGCCACCACTAAGTAACGCACGAGTAAAGTCAGCGCAATCACGCAGAGTGAGACGATGATTTTCGTCCAGTCATAGTTCACCACTAAAATTTCAAAACCCAGCAGTAAAAATAACACCGTATTTAAAATCTCGTCGATCATCTCCCAAATGTTTTCCATGTAATGGCGTGACAAAGGCAGCAGGGTTTCGTGGCGGCGAAAGTTCGCCACAAAAATACCCGCGGCCACCATGGCCAATGGCCCTGAGATTTCAATGGATTGGGCCAACGCGTAGGCGGCGATCACCATAATGATCGAGAACATGATCTCTAATTTCATATCGCGCAAAGGGCGCAACAATACGCACAAGATATAACCGAACACAATACCGTAAATTAAGCCGCCAATGGCTTCGCGACAAAATAGCCAGATCACATCGCCAGCATGCACATGTCCGCCGCCAAAGGCTACATGATAGGCCGTGATAAACAAGACAACACCCACGCCATCGTTAAACAAAGCTTCGGCAGATACCGCCGTTTCTAGGTTTTTCGGCGCCCCCACTTGTTTAAAGATGGCTAGCACGGCGATGGGGTCGGTGGGGGAAATTAAGCTGCCGAACAATAAACAATACGCGTAGCCCATGGGCACACCAAAAAGCTGCAGTAAATAATATAAAACGGTGGCGATAATAAACGCTGAAGCAATGGTGCTGACAAAGGCCAAGACGCCAATTTCCAAGCGTTGTTGTTTGAGTTGGGTGAGATCAATGGTCAGGCTGCCGGCAAAGAGCAGCAGGCCTAGCATGAAATTCATCACCAGTTTGTGAAAATCAATATGCGCGACAAACTCTCGCACTTCGTGGTGGTATTCGTGCAGGCCGATGTGATTCAGTAAAGAAATGATAATCGAAACAATGAGTGCGGCGGCCATGGTCGCAATCGTTGTATGCAATTTGATAAAGCGATGGTTGATGTAGGTAATCACCATGGCTATGAATAAAATGATCGCAACCGTGTTGAATAGGCTCATTATTCAGGGTCTTCCAAGCTGAGTTTACCGGTGTTGTCATCGTAGGCGAAAAGCTCCGCGTATCGTCCCCATTCGATCACAATACGTAAGACGCGATCGGCATCGTCATCGCTGAAGTATTCTTCAAGTTCTGCTAAGAAGAATTTTTTTGACACGCGGTGGTTGTAACGTCGCTTTAACGTGGTGACGATATGCTTCACGATTGGGATGTGGTTTAGCAAATGCTTGGCAAACAATTCTTTCTGTTCAAGAATTTCAGACTCGGCGAAAGATTCGCCGGCGCGGGTCAGTTCAATGCGGCCATCGTTGGTTTTAATGAACTGCAAAATGTCCAATACTTCGGTCAAGGAAATTAATTCATCCACGTCGAGCTGTGTGAGCTCAGCCAAGTCAGAGTAACTGATCGCACCCGGTAATTCTTCTTCGGCGATGGTTTCAATTAAGCCTGAAAGCTCCGAGACTTTTGCGTCGGGCACGCGGTAACTGAGGTCAATCTCGGTATGCGCAGAGAGTGTGGCATCAGACGTCGTCATAAGCGTATAAATTTGATGCATGAGCTGACGAAAGCCTGGCGTTTCATCGTCACGCGGGCGTTTTAAATTCACTTTCAGCTCGTGCTTCACACGGCCGGGGTTGGCATCAAAAATTAAAATACGATCCGCCATCAAGATGGCTTCTTCGATATTGTGTGTCACGATTAAGATAGAGCCGAGCTGCGCTTGTTGGTCATCCCATAAATCCAGTAAATCACTGCGAAGGTTGTCCGCGGTGAGTACATCCAGCGCTGAAAAGGGCTCATCCATTAATAACAGGTCGGGGTTCACGACTAAGGCGCGAGCCAAGCCGACACGCTGGCGCATACCGCCGGAGAGTTCTTTGGGAAAGGCGGATTCAAAGCCATCGAGACCGACAATATCAATCGCTTTTAAGGCGCGTTTTCGTCGTTCTTGTTTATCGACGCCCTGGGCTTCAAGGCCTAGCTCCACGTTTTGTAAAACGGTAAGCCAAGGCAGTAGCGCAAAATGTTGGAACACCATGGAGATGCCATTTTGTGGCCCGTCAATCGTTTGGCCGCGGTATTTCACATCGCCACTGGTGGCTTCGATTAAACCTGCCATGATGCGCAGCAAGGTGGATTTGCCTGAACCCGAGCGGCCGACGAGCGCGACAATTTCGCCCTCGCGCATGGTGAAGTTGACATCATCCAAGACTAGCAGCTCTTGTGAGGCATCGCTTCGAAAGAGTTTTTTAACGTTTTTAATTTCGAGTAATGTGTTTGCCATGGTTGTGCCAAGCCCTGTCATTGCGAGCCACGTCGTCGCGTTAGCGACGATGGGCGCGGCAATCTATTTAAAACATTCGGTATCGTTTCTCAGCCAAATTATACAAAGGCTGCCAAACGAGTCGGTTAAATAGTAAAACATATACGCACATAATACCAATGCCCAAAGCAATGCGCGGAAAATCCCCGCTGGTGGTGTAGGTGCTGATGTACGCGCCAAGTCCGGTGGCGCGTAACACATGGTGACCCCAGTTCACCACTTCGGCCACAATGCTCGCATTCCATGCGCCGCCGGCGGCCGTGATTGCACCTGTGACGTAGTAGGGGAAAATACCGGGCAAAATAAACTTGCGCCACCACAGCCAACCCTTCACGCCAAAGTTTTGCGTGACCTGGTAAAGATCTTTCGGCAGTGTACTGGCACCGGCGATGATATTAAATAATAAGTACCATTGCGTGCCTAAAATCATTAAGGGGGTGGTCCAGATATTCACGTTCAAGTGGAAGTGAATAATCGCCATAACCACCACGGGGAAAATGAGATTGGCGGGGAAGGCGGCGAGAAATTGCGCGATGGGTTGGGCAATGTGTGTGGCGCGCGGGCGCATGCCGATCCACACACCCACCGGCACCCAAATCAGCGAGCAGATCACAATCAAAATCGCCACACGCAAGGTCGTGTACACGCCGAGCAATAAGACATGAAACACTTCGTGTGCTGAAAGCGAGTGGAAAATGAAACCGAGCAAGGCAACGACAGCAAGCAGCCCTGAAATGATGACTAGGCTATACCACAACCAGATGGAGATGATCGCTTTGTACGTTTTGGGTCGTTCTAAAACTTCGGGGTCTAGAATTCTGCGCTTTTGACCGAGGTTTAGGTTCACAAACAAGGTGAAGGCTGTTGTGAAGAATTGGCCAATCAGGGTGAGTAATCGTGTCCGTTCCAGAATACTGACAAACAGAGAACTTGGTTTCTCTTCGTCGATACTGGCTTCAAATTTAAACCGATCGGACCAGCGAATCAGTGGACGAAAGAGGATTTGATCATACAGCATGATCACCACGAGCATCGTGACGATAGCGGCAATCACGGCATCGGTGTTGGCTTTTTCGATCGCCACGGCAATGTAGGAGCCGACACCGGGCAATAGAATGGTTTGATGATTGACGGAAATGGCCTCGCACACGGTCACGAAAAACCAGCCGGCTGACATGGAGAGCATCATATTCCAAATAAGGCTTGGCAGCGCAAAAGGAATCTCCACACGCCAGTAACGTTGCCACGCCGAGAGGTGAAACATAGACGCGGCTTCTTTGAGCTCGTGCGGCACATTGCGAAGGCTTTGGTACAGGCCTAGTGTAATGTTCCACACTTGCGCGACGAAAATCGCAAAAATTGCGGCGCACTCAGGCCCTAAAATGCTGTTGGGGAAAAATTTAATAAAGCCCACCACGGTGATAGAAAGAAAACCCAATACAGGCACGGATTGTAAAATATCGATCGCGGGGATGATCAAACGCTCGGCGTGTTTGTTTTTGGCCGCGAGCGTGCCGACAATAAAACTAAACAATAGAGAAATCACCATCGCCAGTATCATGCGAAAAATGGTGCGCAGCGCGTAATAAGGAAGTTGGCTGATACCCAGCGAGATGGGGATTTGCTCGCCGATATGATACGGAGCGGCCATTTGTTGGGCGCCGTAGGCTAGGAGGGCAAAAATCGCGCCGACAATAACCAGCGCCACGCCATCCCAGGCGTTGGGCCGCCAAGTTGAGAGCTGATTGTTACGCCATATGCGCTGCATCACGATACCCCACGCAGAGTGAGGCGCTAGTATAGCGGATCAGCCTGCGGTTTGTCGCCGCCTGCTTTGGATAAAGTTATTTTTGCGCCTATATCTGCCAAGCCCTTAAGCGCTCACGAATATCGCGCACTTCTTGATCCGATACGCTGTGTTCCATGGGATAGCGGTTTAGCGTGGGTGAAAAGCCGGCCTGGTTTAAGGTGTCCATGGTCAGCTCGGCAAAATTGGGTGGTACCACGGCATCGTAATCGCCATGAGCGATGAAAATCGGGGTGTTGAGGTTGGCGTGTGATTTTTCCGCCGCGAGCTGATCGCCCAGGGGCAAATAGCCAGAGAGCGCGAGTATGCCGGCAAGCTTGTGTTCAAACCGTGTACCGGTGTAAAGCACCATGGCCGCGCCTTGCGAAAAACCGGCCAGCACGATGCGTTCTGTTTTAATGCCTTTGTCGACTTCGGCTTGGATTAAGGACCCAACGGTCTGGGCCGAGGCTTTGATGCCGGCTTCATCTTGTTTGGAAAAACGATCCAGGCTGAAAATATCGTACCAAGCGGGCATTTCTATGCCCATATTAAGGGTAACTGGGCGAACAGGTGCATTCGGGAAAATAAAGCGCGTGTTTGGCAGGTTTAGAATTGGCACGATGGGTGCAAAGTCGTTCGCGCTCGCGCCCAGGCCGTGTAACCAGATGATGCTGCTGTCGGCGGTTTGGCTGGGTTCTTTGATGAGGGTGTTGTTATTCATGAATATCAATCTCGAGTTCTGTTTTAATGTTGTTGTGCAACTTGCTCGCCTGCCTACTTGTGTTTAAAAACGCTCATTTCAAGGACGCCATCAACCCATCCCTGGGGGCTCTGGGTTCGGCGTCCTGCCTCACACAGCCTTGAAATGAGCGCTTTCAAACACGGCGGTCAGGCTCTGAAGTGTTCTACAGGGTAATGCATTGGATTATCACGGCTGTGACCACACGTAGCAATGACAATACTTGTTCTTTGCGGGGATGACAAGCCGCTTGATGTTGAAAGGCCCAAGCCGTATCATCTGTGTTTTGCAAGGTAAAACGATGCAACGCGGTTTTCAATTTTTCTGTTTAACGCTAGGTGCGCTTTTATTATCAGCCTGTGGGCAAATGGGTCCTTTGTATTTGCCATCTGAAAAAGCTCCGACGAAACCGATTTCAACCAATACTAAGGCACAGCATGAAACTCACGTTCAGCAAGATGCAAGCGCTGGGCAATGACTTCGTCGTTGTCAATGTGTGCGAGGCCGGCAACGTCTTAACCCCTGAGAATGTCCAGTTCATCGCCGATCGCCATTTTGGTGTGGGTTGCGATCAGTTGCTGGCTTTGGCGCCGGCGAGCGTACCTAAAGCGGATTTTGATTATTGGATTTTCAATGCCGATGGCGGGCGTGTTTACCAATGCGGTAATGGCGCGCGGGCTTTGGCGCATTATGTCTTTGATCGGGGTTTGGTTCAGGGTGACACGGTGAGTTTTTACACCGGCCGCGATCGCTTAACACTGCATAATGAAGGCGATGGTCAATACCGTTTGGTTTTACCTTCGGCCAATGAGTGTGTGATTCCTTATCACGTTAACATCGGTGAGCAAACCTTGGAGGGTAGTTTTATTGATATTGGTAACCCTCATTACGTGATGTTTGTCGAGGATATTCATGCTAAGGGTCATGTCGAAATAGCGCGTCTACTTCAAGCGCACCAACAATTCCCTCACAGCGTGAATGTGGGTTTTGCCTGTGTGCGCAATCGCACGCAAATTGATCTTCGTGTGTTTGAGCGCGGTGCGGGCGAAACCTTGGCTTGCGGCAGTGGTGCGATAGCCTGTGCGCTTGCGGCATTTGAGCAAAATCTTGTCGATGAAAGGGTGGATATTCAACAAGCGGGTGGTAGACTAAGTGTGGATTGCTCGCAATCGCAGGATGCTTTGTATTTAACGGGGCCGGCTAGTTTTGTTTTTGAAGGTACATTGTCCTTATGAAAATTGTCATTCTAGGGGGTAACCAGGTCGGCGGCACATTGGCTGAAAACTTGGTGTTTGAAGGCCATGATGTCACCGTGGTTGATCACAATGATCAACGCCTTAAAAACTTACAATCACGCTTGGATTTAAACACCGTATTAGGTAATGCATCGTATCCCACTGTGTTGAAAAAAGCCGGTGCGGATGATGCTGATATGCTCATCGCCGTGACGAATAACGATGAAGTGAATTTAGTTGCTTGCCAGGTCGCGTATTCTTTGTTTAGTTTACCCACCAAGATCGCACGGATTCGTGCAACCGAATATTTTCGTTATCCCAAACTTTATAGCCGAGAAAATCTGCCGGTCGATGTCTTTATTAGCCCCGAGCAATTGGTCACCAGCAATATTCGCCGTTTGGTCGAGCACCCCGGTGCCTTGCAGGTTTTGGATTTTGCTGAAGGCAAAGTGAAGCTTGTGGCCATCAAGCCGTTTTTTGGTGGGCCCCTGGTCGGTAAAAGTGTGGGTGCTTTGCGTCAAGAGTTGAATCTTGAGGCGCGTGTCGTGGCCGTGTTTCGCCAAAATCGTGCGATCACACCCAAAGGCGATACGGTGTTAGAAGTGGGTGATGAGGTCTTTTTTATTGCCGCCAGCGAACACATTCGTAAAGTGATGTCAGCACTGCGCCGATTAGATAATCCGTACAAGCGTATTCTTATTGCAGGTGGTGGTAACGTTGGCTTAAGTGTGGCACGTGCGCTAGAGCTTAAATACGATATTAAAGTGATCGAACAAAATCGTGATCGTGCGGAGTATATTGCTTCTGAGTTGCAGTCTAGTACCGTGTTGCATGGCGATGCCGTTGATCGTGAGCTTTTACACAACGAAGGCATTGAAAACGTTGATGTGTTTTGTGCGTTGATGCAAGACGATGAAAACAATATTATGTCGTGCATGCTCGCGAAAAAACTCGGTGTGCGCACGGTCATGGCCTTGGTTCAGCGTACGGCCTACGTTGAGCTTGTGGAAAGCAGTGTGGTCGATATTGCCATTTCGCCACAACAAGCAACCATTGGATACATTTTGCGCTACATTCGACGCGGTGACATTGAAAACGTCTATTCTTTGCGCCGCGGTGCGGCCGAAGCCTTGGAGATTGTGGCTCACGGTGACGAAGGTTCGTCTCGCGTGATTGGGCGCACGGTTAAAGAACTCCGTTTGCCGTCTGGTGTCACAGTCGGTGCGATTGTGCGTGGCGAGGAAGTGATTATTGCTTATCGTGATATCAAAATTCAGCCGGAAGATAAAGTCATTTTATTCCTGGCGGACAAGAAACGTGTCAAAGAAGTGGAGCAGTTGTTCCAAGTCAGTTTGGGATTTTTTGGGTAGACCGATATGCAATTTCGCTCTGTGTTTCGTGTTCTGGGTCTTTTGCTGATTTTTTTCAGTATCACGATGCTCGTGCCGATTCCTGTGGGGTACTATTTTAACCAACCTGAAGTTTGGCCCTTTCTTCTAGCCTTCTCCATCACTTTTCTGACAGGTTTGCTGTTGTGGGTGCCCACGCGGGGTGACCGCGCTGAGCTTAAAATTCGTGATGGCTTTTTTATTGTTATTCTTTTCTGGACGGTATTGAGTTTTTTCAGTTGCTTGCCGATTTGGTTGGGCATTCATTTTGAAGTGAATTTTACCGATGCCATTTTTGAGTCGGTCTCAGGCTTTACCACCACGGGCGCGACAGCCATTGCTAATTTGGATCAAGTGCCGGCAGCTTTGTTGTACTATCGACAGCAACTCCAGTTTCTGGGTGGTATGGGGATTATCGTTTTAGCTGTGGCTATTTTGCCGATGTTAGGCGTGGGTGGTATGCAGCTTTACCGTGCGGAAACACCCGGTCCGATGAAAGAAGATAAGATCACGCCGCGTATTACCGAAACGGCCAAGGCGATTTGGGTGTTTTATGTGGGGCTTGTAATACTGTGCAGCTTGGCGTACTGGGCAGCCGGCATGCCGATCTTCGATGCGGTGGAAGAATCCTTTGGTACAATTTCTACCGGCGGTTTTTCGATTCACAATGCGAGCTTTGCTTATTATCACAGTAACTTAATTGATGTGGTTTGTATTATCTTCATGCTGCTGGGCGGCACCAATTTCTCGCTGCATTATTTATCGGTGACACGTGGTTCGATTCGCGTGTATTTGCGTGATGTCGAGTTCCGTTATTACATCGCAATTGCTGCGCTGGTATCGTTTATTGGTCTAGTGGTACTGTCGATTTATCATGTTTATCCCGGTATTTGGAATTCTTTGGTGAAATCCACTTTTGCGGTCGTTTCTGTGATGACCACCACAGGTTTTGTGGATGGTGCGTTTGCAACCTGGCCTTTGTTTATTCCGGTGCTCATTATATTGCTTGGCTTGCTGGGTTCATGCGGCGGCTCAACCAGTGGTGGTATGAAAATGTTGCGCTTTGTATTGCTCAAAAAACAATTGGGTCGTGAGTTGAAACGTTTGATTCACCCGCAAGGTGTGTATGCCGTTAAAATCAATAATCGTGTGGTCCCAGAGCATGTTGTCGAAGCCGTTTGGGCTTTTGTCACAGCTTATATTGCTTTGTTGTTAATCGGGGTTTTATTGATCATGGCCACGGGTTTGGATTTTACCACGGCTTTTGGCTCTATGGCCTCAGCGTTGGGTAACGTGGGTGCGGCCATTGGTCAGTATGCGTATAATATGGCAGATTTAAACAGCTTTTCAAAATGGGTGCTGATTGTGGGCATGCTGGCCGGCCGTTTGGAAATCTTCACACTCTTGGTCATTTTTTCGCGAAGTTTTTGGCAGCGTTGATAACACTCTTGCGCGGTTTTTATTTTCCTGGGTTATCGTCGCTGCCGCTTCTCAACCCAGGCTGCTGCTAATGTCATTGCGAGCGAACGTCAGTGAGCGCGGCAATCTGGCTCATTAGGGCTTGTTTGCAATGGGTTTTTCGAAACGAAAATCAAGATAATCGAGCCAAAAATGAAAAAAATCGAAGCACATATTGAACATATGTAATGAGATTTTTGCAATTTTTGGCCGATTTCGCTTGGTTTGCAGTCGGGAATACCCATTGTAAACAAGCCCTAACCTGGAGATTGCTTCGTCACTTCGCTCCTCGCAAAGACAGTTGCTACAGGCTTCTTCTGTGCTTGCGAGCTTGCTGCTCGAGCGTCACCTAAGCACGTGGGATAGTTAACGATTGTCCAGTTTTCAATGCGGTATTAATCGATAAATGGTTGGCGCGGGCCAACGCTTTTTCTGTGACGTTGAAGTAGCCTGCCAATTTTTTCAAAGTGTCGCCTTTTTTGACGGTGTAGTGTAATCGACCGGCTTGTTGCTCGGCGATGATCGAGTGCCTAGGTGGATGCTGGTACAAGTATTCTCGTATGCCTTTGGCCATCGCTTGTGCCATGGCGTGTTGATATTTTGGGTTATTGAGCTCAGCTTCTTCGTGAACGTTCGAGATAAAGCCAGTTTCGACGAGCAGGGATGGAATATCCGGTGACTTTAAGACCATGAAAGGCGCTTGTTCTACTTTACCGCTATGCATGGGCGTGATTTTTGCCAAGCTGTCATTCACGTCTTGGCCGAACTCTAAACTGTGTGCAATCGTAATCGACTGCGAAAGGTCTAAGAGCACTGAGCGAACTTCTTTGCTTTGGCCAGCAAATTCTGCGCCACCGAGCACCGCGTTATTTTCGCTGTGCGCTAGCCAACGCGCGGCTTCACTGGTCGCGCCATGTTCTGATAAAGCAAACACTGTCGCGCCGCGTGCATTTTTATTGGGAAAAGAGTCAGCGTGGATCGCAATAAAGGCATCGGCTTTGTCTTTGCGAGCGATCTGAAGACGTCCACGCAGTGTGACAAAATAATCGCCATGGCGAGTCATGTCGACTTTGATGCCCGACATTTTTTCAAGATCAGCGCGCAAATCTTTACCCATCGCAAGCACCACATTTTTTTCGTGTATACCTTTAGGGCCCGTTGCTCCCGGGTCTTTGCCACCATGGCCTGGGTCGATCACGATCACGGCCGGCACGGGCTTTTTGGGTTTTTGTGTAGATTGCGTGTGAATGGTCAGTTTAAGGTGGTGTGGTTCGGTCGTTTTGCTATAAGTGAAAGTTCCAGGCAGACTAAAGACCAGACGGGTTTTGTTGCTGTACACGTGGTAATGAAAGCTTTTCACAATGCCGTCGGGTTGGGCGCGAAAATGATTGGCCAAGCGCGTGTTGGGGAAATCTAATACCAAGCGATCCGGGTGTCGTAGCACTAGGGTGCTGTAATGCGGTACGGTTTTTTGTGTGAAATAAATGCCGGCGAGGTTTTGGTAGAATTTAATTTGTGTGATCACATCGGCTGATGAGGCTACGCTGAATGTAGCGACAAGGCTGGTAAAACAAAATGTTTTGAGCCCTTTGATCATAGTTGATTCAGTACCTTAATGCCTTTGTCGCTGCGCGCTTCTAATCGCATGCGGCGAGATTGATCCGTTTCGATCTCTATATAAACATCTAAGTCTGGGCTTGGCAAGCCGTCTTGGGCCTGACTAGGCCATTCGACTAAGCGCACGCTAGGTGTTGAAAAAATATCGTCAACATCCAGGGCATACAGTTCATCCGGCGAGCTTAAGCGATAAAGATCGAAGTGATAAAACAGTCTGCCGCCGATGTTATAAGGCTCAACCAGCGTATACGTTGGGCTTTTGACTTTGGTGTCAGGACTTGCGGCCTGTATCAGGTAGCGTGAAAACGTGGTTTTACCCGCACCTAAATCGCCGTGCAAATACAGCGTAAAATCCTTAGGCAGTAGCGCAAACAGCGTTCGGCAAAACCCCTGCAAAGCAAGTTCATCATTAATTTTCATGAGTCTCATCGACGGTTGACCTTGTGTTGTAGTGTGGTTAGTAAGTCACTGGCTAAAAGCCCGCGCTCGCCGTGTTGTTTGGCAAGCTCATCACCGGTTTCGGCGTGTAGGCACACGGCTAAATTGGCGGCGTCACTTAAAGATAAGCCCTGGCCGATGAAGCTTGCAATGATGCCGGCCAATACATCGCCCATACCGGCTGAAGCCATGCCAGGGTTGCCGGCTGTGCAAACGGTTTGTTGTTCGCCGTCGGCAATAATCGTGCCGCTGCCTTTAAGTACGCATACGCCGCCGTAGCGGTTTTGCAGTTGTGTGGCGATTTTCCAGCGTTGGCTTTGTACGTTTTGAGTGGTTTCGCCACATAAGCTTGCGGCTTCACCTGGGTGGGGTGTGAGTACCCAGTTATCAGTGCGTTCGGATGATTGCGATAGAAAGCGCAAGCCATCGGCATCAACCACCTTGGGTTTATCTTTGCATTTTTGAATGGATCGCCAAAGGCTTTTGCTCCAATCGCTTTGACCTAAGCCTGGGCCAATCAACAGCACGCTGGCTTTTTCTAACAACGGCTTGAGATCTTTGGCTTTTTCAATGCCGTGCGCCATGATTTCGGGTTGCGTGAGGTTAATGAGGGCTGCGTGTGAGGGGTGTGTGGCGACACTCACCAGGCCTGCGCCTGTGCGCAACGCGGCTTTGGCCGCTAAGGTCACCGCACCATTCATGCCGCGGTCACCACCAATAATCAATACATGGCCTTGTGCGTGTTTGTGCGTATAGTGTTTGCGCGGTTTTAAATGGTCTACAAAATCCAAGCTTCGAACCGCATGAATGGGCGGGGTGATGTGGCTGAATAAGGCTTTGTCGATATTCAATTGCTCGACATGGATATCACCACAGTACTCGCTGGCTTGTGCGGTGAGCAGGCCAGACTTTAATGCAATAAATGTAATCGTGGTGTCAGCTTTGATCGCGATGGGTTCGGCAATGCCGCGATCGGCGCATAAGCCCGAAGGAATATCGATCGCCAGCACGGGAGTGATGCTTTCGTTGATGCTTTCAAATAATCCCTGGAGCGAGCTATCGACGTCGCTTTTAAAGCCAATGCCAAATAAGGCATCAACGATCAGGTCATAATGGTTCGGTTTGAGTTGTTTAATCGGTTTAACGGCTGGTGAAAAGGCTTTCAATTCTTGCCAAGCATCCAGCGCTTCGTTTTTTAAGCTGTTCAAATCGCCTAAGGTGTAAAGGGTGCACTGTAAGCCTTTTTCGAGAGCGAGTCGTGCAAGCACCAAGCCATCACCACCATTATTGCCGCCACCGACAAGCACAGCGATCGATTTTGAGTGTGGCCAGTGAAGGGCTAGCTGCTCAAAGGCTGCGGCTCCCGCGCGCGCCATGAGGCTTTTGCCGCTGACCCCAGATTTGATGGCGTATTTCTCGATCAGGCGAATTTGTGCGCTGGTGTAGACGGGTGTCATGGCGATCATTCCAATGAAATTAGAGTGTTGATTTGTAGCCTAAGCAGTATTTTCGGTCAAGTCCAATTTGTGATAGGATCGCGCGATGGAAATGACATTAATACAGAAAATTTGTGTATGGGCGGTGCCGGTTTTATTTGCGATCACCGTGCATGAAGTGGCCCATGGTTTTGTGGCTTTACGTTTTGGTGACAAAACGGCAAAAATGCTCGGTCGCTTAACGTTGAATCCGGTCAAGCACATTGATTTGCTGGGTACGATTATTCTGCCGGTCTTGTGCATCGTTATCGGCGGTGTGGTGTTTGGTTGGGCCAAGCCTGTGCCGGTGAATCCGAACAATTTGCCTTCGCGCCGTTATATGGCCTGGGTGTCGTTGGCAGGCCCTGTGGCAAACTTGCTCATGGCTTTTCTCTGGGCTTTGGTCATGAAGCTCGGGTTTTGGTTTGGGCATGAAGGTTCCAGTGCCGCGCTTGCTTTAATCTACATGGGGCAGGCGGGTATTGTGATTAACCTTTGGCTGGGCATTTTAAATTTATTGCCCATCCCACCGCTGGACGGTGGGCGTTTTATCTCAGCCATTTTACCGGGTAAGCAGTCAGCGGCGTTTGATCGCCTTGAGCCTTACGGCTTTTTCATCCTGATTATTCTCTTGGCTGTCGGTGCGTTGCAAATGATTATAGGCCCGATCTTTTTAGTGTTCGAAAGCCTGATTGTCCATTTGTTTGGTTTAGTCTAGCGCGTAGTCGATGATCAGCGGCGCATGATCTGAAAAGCGCTCGTCTTTGTAAATATCACAGCCGATGATTTTATCGCGCAGGCCCGGTGTGGTGATATGGTAATCAATCCGCCACCCGACATTGTTTTCCCAAGCGCGGCCTCGGTTCGACCACCAGGTGTATTGATGTTCTTCTTGATTCAATACGCGAAAAGCATCCACCCAGCCCATCTCGCCAAACAGCTTATCCATCCAGGCGCGCTCTTCGGGTAAAAAGCCAGAGTTTTTTTGATTGCCGCGCCAGTTTTTGATGTCTTTTTTGGTGTGGGCGATGTTCCAGTCGCCGCAGAGAATAAACTCTTGGCGTTTGCGCTTAAACGCTTTCATGATGTCTTCAAGCCGATCCATGAATTCATATTTCAAGACTTGGCGGTCATCATTGTGGGAACCCGAGGGTAAGTACAAAGAGCCCACGCTTAAGCCTTCGTAATCGCACTGTATATAGCGGCCTTCGCTGTCGCAGAGATCAAAACCAAGACCCGTGATAATCTTTTTAGGCTCACGTTTGCTTAAAATCGCAGTGCCACTGTAACCCGGTCGCTGAGCTGGGAAATAATGGCAGTGGTAGTCTTTGGGGTAGAATGTTTCGTTGAGTTGGTGCTCTTGCGCTTTGATTTCTTGAAGGCAGACGATATCGGGTGAGTGAGCGGCTAACCACTCAAAAAAGCCTTTGCGTTGGCCGGCGCGTATGCCGTTGATGTTAAGGGCGACGATTTTCATGGGGGTATCCTAGCGTTTGGCGGGCGAGAGGTAAAGAGCCGTAAGTTTTTAGGCGGTGCTCAGGCATTTTTAATGGTTTTTTTGCTCACCCTATTTTTCTGCATGACCGCTGGTTTGTAATTTTCGTGACAGACTGGCGGCTCTGCCGATATAATGGCCCACATTCATCCAAAAGGAGTGGGTTATGAGTCGTGCGGGTAAAATCACCAGTATTGTTATCGCGGTGATCATTGTTGTTCTCTTGGTTTTGTGGGGCGTGTTGTACGCCGTGGCCAGCCATATGGATTGGCGTAAGCTGTTGGAAAAGCAGGTTAAGGAGCACACAGGTCGAACGTTAGTCATCAAGGGCTCGCTTGATTGGCATATTTTTCCGCATATCAGTGTTGAAGCGCATGATGTCAGCCTGTCTAACCCGCCGAGCATGGGGCAGGGTAATTTAGCCACGATTAAAACTTTGGATGTCAGCTTGGCGACTTTGCCTTTGATCTTCAAACATGTGGATATGCAAAAATTCACGTTATCGGGTGCGGATATTCAGCTACTTAAAAATGCCAAGGGTCAGGCGAATTGGGCCTTCGGCGCACCGGCAGCAAAAACCGAGTCGGTTCAGGCGGCCGAGCCACAGGCGGGCAGTACTGGCAGCTTTAATCTGCCGAAAGTGAGTTTGCCAAACTTAAGCATTCAAAACTCAACTTTGCATTATGTGGATAAAACCGCGGGGCAAAACATTGCGGTCACTGATTTCAATTTAAATGTGAAAAACCTTCAGCAGGGTGATCGTTTTCCTTTGACGACGTCATTTAATATCAATGCTAACAAGCCTGCGATGAAAGGCAAAGTCAGCTTGGATGCGAAAGTGTTGTGGGAAGGTGATCGTTTTGATTTGTCGCCTGTGACATTGAAAACAGCGCTGCGGGGTTCTGGCTTGCCAGGCTCTCGTTTGAACTTAAACTTTAAAGGGCATCTGACGGCAACACCGAAAAGCTTCGCTTTAAAAGGCGGTAGCTTGAATTACAACGGCATGCAGGTCGACGATATCACGATCAAAGCCGTGAAAGATAATGGTCAGCTGACGATTTCGCCGATCAGCCTGAAAATGTACCAAGGCCAGGTATTGGGCCAAGCCAGCACCAAGCTTGCGAATCAGTTCACGCAGTTTAATTTGACGTTTAAACAAATTAACATTGGCCCCTTGATTGCTGCGGTGTCTAAGGTCGATAAAATCACGGGTACCGCCAACGGTAATGTGAGCGCGAGCCTTATGGGCGGCAATATGGCTACCTTAAATGGTAAAGGCCGTTTTGAAGTGGTTAACGGCCAGTACCAAGGTGGTGACTTGCTGTTTATCTACCGCACAGCGATGAATGTGATCAAGCCGCACAGTGTGGGTACGCGTGAAAATACGGGCGTGACAAAGTTCGGTGATATGCGTTTGAGCTTTGTTGCGAAAAACGGTGTGGTAAGCACGAATGACTTAACCGTTAGTTCTGCTGTGCTGGGCTTGACCGGTAAAGGTTCTGCAAACTTAGCGCGCCAAACAATCAATATGCGCTTAAAGGCGCAAGGTATGCAAGGCAGCACATCTAATCCAACGCCAGTCGGTCCTGAGATTCCTTTGTTGGTCACAGGTTCTTTGTCCTCGCCAAGCATTAGCCCGGACTTGGGCAGCTTGTTGCAAAATACGCTTAAGGGCAATTTGGACTCTATTGGCAAGCAAATTAAAGGCATAAACATAGGCGGTTTGTTCAAGTGATCCCTCAGGCCTTTGCTGACAAAGTATTGGCCTGGTTCGATATCCACGGGCGAAAACATTTGCCCTGGCAGCAATCGGTGACACCGTATCGGGTGTGGTTGTCGGAGATTATGCTCCAGCAAACGCAAGTCGATACGGTGATTCCTTACTTCAATCGTTTTATTGAACGTTTTCCAAAAGTAGAAGACTTGGCTCATGCGAAAGTGGATGAGGTTTTGCACCTTTGGACAGGCTTGGGCTATTACGCTCGTGCGCGTAATTTGCACAAAGCGGCTTTGCGTGTGTGTGATGTTTATAGCGGACAATTTCCGGATACCGTCGAAGCGCTGGAAACTTTGCCGGGTGTTGGGCGTTCAACGGCCGGCGCCATTTTAAGCTTGGGCATGCAGCAATCCGCACCCATTCTAGATGGTAATGTTAAGCGTGTGCTTGCCCGTTGTTTCGCGGTTGAGGGTTGGCCAGGACAGACGCCTGTGGCTAAGCAACTTTGGCAATTGGCTGAGCAACACACGCCACTTGAGCGTTGTCATCATTACAACCAAGCGATGATGGATTTGGGTGCCATGGTCTGCACGCGCAGCAAGCCAGCCTGTCATTTGTGCCCCTTAAGTGAGTTTTGTCAGGCTAAGGCGCTGGAAGCTATCGATCATTACCCTGGTAAAAAACCGAAAAAGGCGCTGCCTAAGCGTGAGGCCTATTTTTTGATTATCCAAAATCAAGCGGGTGAGCTTTTATTGGAAAAGCGCCCATCACCCGGTATCTGGGGTGGGCTTTGGTGTTTTCCCAGTTGTGAAACATTAGATGAGCTTGATGAGCGTTTAGAGGGTTACCCGGTGACTGTGCGCACAAAGCGCGAGCTTGCACCGCTGCAGCATGTATTTAGTCATTATGCCTTGTTACTTCGGCCTTGCTTGATCAAGGTGGAGGAGGGGTTATCAGTTATGTCGGCTGATCATCTGGTTTGGTATAATGGCGAGCAAAAGCTTGGGCTGCCAAAGCCCATTAAACAGTTGATAGAAGAAGTATTGGAGACCGTATGAGTACCGTGTTTTGTCAAAAATTACAAAAAGAAGCGCCGGGTTTGGATTTTCCACCCTATCCTGGTGAGTTGGGGCAGCGTATTGTGGAGAGTATCTCTGCAGAAGCCTGGCAACTTTGGCTCGATCGCCAGACGATGCTGATCAATGAGTACCGTTTGAATATGTTAGAATCCAATGCGCGTGATTATTTAAAGCAGCAAATGGAAGCCTTTTTGTTTGGTGATGGTGGTGATGCGCCTGAAGGTTATGTGCCGGTGGATAAGGCGTAGCTGAGCGGGTTGTCAATCCCCGCGTTTGTGCGGGGATGACGGATGGTTTATCGTAATTTAGTCGAAGTACAATTTTTCTTTTTCTTCCTGAAATGATTTCGCATCAATCGACAAGGTTGCAGTAGGGCGAAGTAATAAACGGCGTATGCCGATTTCTTCACCGGTTTCTTCGCAATAGCCGTAGCTGCCGTCTTCAATGCGACGTAACGCTAGTAAAATCTTAGGAATTAACTTGGTTTCGCGATCCACAATGCGAAGCTTCATGCTACGCGCTTCTTCTTGTGAGGCGATATCGTTTGCATCAGCGTTGCGCTCTTCTTCCATTAGCTCGCGGCGTACTTCTTCAATGTGTGTTTCAGTGGTGGCTTTGAGGTTGATTAACATGCGCTTGAAGAAATCCAATTGGGCGGTGTTCATGTAATCATCGGGGTGCATATTCAGTAATTCGTCTTCAGTATTGATGAAGTCTAATGATAAGTATTTCTTGCGCGCAGGTTTTTTTGTTGCTTTTTTTGGCGTTGCTTTCACAGCGGTTTTCCTTGTTGTTGGCGTGACTTTTTTAACGGTCGCCGCTTTTTTCTTGGCGGCGGTTTTTTTCACGGCTGTCTTTTTGGCCGTGGTTTTTTTCGGCGCAGCCGTTTTTTTGGCCGTTGCTTTTTTAATCGCGGGTTTTTTTGCAGCCACTTTTTTCTTTGCTACCGGTTTTTTGGCGGCTGGCTTTTTGGCTGCAGGTTTTTTCTTGTCGACGACTTTTTTGGCGGGCGCCTTTTTGACGGTTGCTTTTTTCTTGGTCGCTGGCTTCTTAGCTACTGTCTTTTTAGCGGGTGCTTTTTTAGCCGCTGTTTTTTTGGCGGCGGGCTTTTTGGCTACCGTTTTCTTTTTAGCGGGTGTTTTTTTAGCCGTGACTTTTTTCTTCACGGTTGTTTTTTTAGCTGGGGTTTTCTTCTTAACTGCCATAATTTGCCTCCTGCGTTAAGATGATAGGTAATTGGCAATCATATCCCGACTTTTGGGGTATCACAAGAGATTTAATGGTCGACTAGGCTGAGCGCAACTTCAGCAGGTGTGTGTGTTTCGCTTTTTGATTTTAGCTGTAAAGCCACGGCTTCTAAGCCTGCCTTTTGGGTATGGTGGAAGCTTTCATTGCTTAATAATTTATCGATGTAAGCGGCGATTTTTTCGGGCGTCATGTCAAATTGGATGAACTCGGGTGCCACTTCGCGCTGCGTGATGATGTTGCATAAACCAATGTGAGAGATTTTGACCACTAAGCGTGCGATGAGGTAGGTGATGAGGTTAACCTTATAAATAATAGCCATGGGTACGCCCATGAGCGCTACTTCGAGTGTCGCCGTGCCGGATGCGGTGATAGCTGCGTCACTCACCGCAAGGGCGTTATAGGTTTCACCTTTTACAATTTTGGCGTGCTTTTGAAGCTCGGCGGGTAAGGTTTTTGCGTCGATGGTCGGTGCTAATGGAATGACGCACTGAAGGCTAGGGTGTTTTTTACGAAGTAAGCTTAGTGTTGCGGCCATGCAAGGCGCAAGCCGCTCTATTTCGCCACGTCGACTGCCTGGTAGCAGCGCGATAACTTTCTGGCCAGGTTTGAGCCCAAAGCGAGTGCGTAGTGACTCGGGGCTTTCACTGGCCTGTACCTTGTGGGTGAGCGGATGACCCACGAAGCTTGCAGGCACACCGGCTGATTCATACAGCTCTTTTTCAAAAGCAAACAGTACGGCCATGTGATCCACGTAGCGTTTAATGTGGTGAATGCGGCCCTTTTTCCAGGCCCAAATTTGAGGGCTGACATAGTACATGACTCGGATGCCGGCTTCTTTCGCGACTTTGGCCATGCGTAAGTTAAAGCCTGGGTAATCGATAAACACCACAAGGTCGGGCTTTTGTTCGAGTAGGTACGTTTTAACCGTGTTATAGGCTTTTTTGATCGCTGAAAAGTGAGTGATGACTTCAATTAAGCCAACCACGGCAATATCATCATAGGGGAAAACCACATCAACACCTTCGGCTTTCATTTTGTCGCCGCCCATGCCGGCGAGTTTAATATCAGGCTGGTGTTGCTTTAAGTCGGCGGCAAGCAGGCTGCCTAGGGTATCGCCCGAGGCTTCGCCGGCGCAAATAAAGATATGTGGGGCTTTGTTTTTCATCTGGGCATCATACGAAAAGTAAAGCCTTCTGTGAAGGTTTGCCTATTTGCTCGTGCGCGATAGTTCTGAGAGGGTCACTGGGGAAGCCTCATGCTTCCCGGCTGCCTTGTTAATTGACTTTTTTGCCTTAAGGTCGTGACATGCTCACTATACGTCAGCGTGAAAGATTTTCAATATTTTATTTTCAAGCGTCGGTAAAACTTTTTTGTCGTCTTTTCCACTTGCCACTTGCCACTTAAGTGAACCAGCGTGATGTAATCTGTAAAATAAATTTCACCCACCGGTACGCGCGCCTTCACTATGGCGATATCATGGTGAATATCTATAGCAATAATTTTTTATCGTATTCTGCTCGAGGGCGTTGTTCAGCTTCTTGAATACGATCGCAAAATTGAATTAAATTCATTTCAATGCTTCTTAATAAACTCCGTGATTTTACAATCAGGATGAAAGGCTTTTTTAACGCGTGCAATATCAGCTTCGTGTGTGCCTAGGAAATAGTTTTTGATGCAGGCTTGAATATCGTGTATGGAATTATTCATGGTGATCCCCTGAAATGAATTCATCTGATCGCAAGCTTTTAAAAGCCTGAAATAAATGCTGAAGGGAGATAACTGTGTTTAAGCAAAAAATCAAAACAGCTTTTCAAGCCTTGAAGCGAATTTTTTTGTTCATCGCGCACCTGGCAGCGACTATATCATCGAAGAAATCGACATGCCTGCTCACCTCGTTTATTTGCGGTGTGTGGGGACAAGGATTGTGCTCAAATTTAAGATAGAGGCGATGATTGCTGACATGTCGGTGGTGAATCGCTTATCGTCAAAACAGGCTTGTGTGTTAGGGGGGTGTTACGGTCGATTGCTCAGAGCTTCGCTTGAAGGCAGAGAGGCTTTAAGTAAGGCTAAGAAGATGGGGTTTTTGCTGAGCAATAAATTGGGTCGTTATAAAATCGTCTTTCAAAATCGCAATGGTGATATCGGTTATTTCGATCAAAAAACTCGTCAAGAGTTTGTTGAGCACCCTTTATGTTTATGAAGGTTTAGTTGAAAACCAGATCGTTGATTTTGACGCACCGCTCACGCAAGAAGCGTTTAAAGCCTTTCGAGAGTTTTAGCGCAAGTATCTTTATGTGAGTAAGAGGGCAAGTCAGCGTGGCTTGCTCTCTGGCTTTAATCTCAATCATTGCTTTCTCTTAAAAGCGGTAGAAATCGGCATAAGTGCTAACAACAAACCCATCAGCCAAATAAACCAGTTGGGTTGATGACTAAACACGCTGTGACCATCCCCTAATGGTACATCGCGAATGAGTATACTGGGTGCTTTATCACTTGTATGAAGATCGCCGATAAGGTTACCGTCTGGCGCCATAGCCAGCAATAAGCCCCATTGTGCCACGCGCACTAAGCTGTAGTTGCCTTCGAGGGCTCGCATCATCGCCGGCCGGCTGTGTAGCCAGGCATCAATATTAAAGTCGAGTGCGGGCACAACCAGTAAATTGATGCCTTGCTGGCTGTATTGAATCGCAGGGCTCACAAAATCAGCATCTTTACAGATGATCACGCCGATTTTATAACCATGAATCGTAAAGATTAATAAATCTTTGCCGATTCGATAGCCCGATTCAGGGCCGGGTAGCATATGTTCTTTATCGTACGTGCCAAGCAGCTGACCTTTCGGGTTAAAGACCCAGGCGATATTACGTTTTTGCTTTTCGCTTAAATCATCAATGCCCACGACTAAGTAAGCTTTGGCACGATGTGCCATGCTTGAGAATTTCGATTGGACTAAAACTCGCGTGGCTCGTGTGACTTTAATGTTTTTTTCAGGCAATACCATAAGCGAGACACCTTTGCCTTTTAGTTGATTGATGCTATCAGCGTACTGTTTGGTGAGCGCTAAAGCGTTAGTCATATCTTTTCGCATTAGGTTTTGAACGCTTTCAGGTTCGGCAATCATTGCGACTTTCAGTGAGCCTACAGGCTTCCAGCTCGCTGTGCGGTAAAAGCCAAAGCACAGGCAAATAATAATGAGCACACTAGCGAAAGCCAGGCTTGCTTTGTAAGGGCGAATGGATGTTCGATAATGGATTGTGATGCTCAAGCCAGATGCAAACAGACTCAGCAGAAAGGTAACACCGTAGTAGCCGGTGATCGACGCGATTTGTATTGCTGGCAAAAAGCTCATTTGCGAATAGGAATAACTGCTCAGTGCACCAGCGCTTGAAAATGAGGCGCTGTATTCAAGCAGTACACTTAACACGGGAAATGCAAGAATAGATAAGCAGCGGGGGCTGTAGCGGATGAGCACTTTGTTTAAGCTAAACAGTAAACAAAGGCTTGCCGCCCCGCTGAGCCAACCCATGGTTTGAAGTTTGACGGGCAAGAAAGTGCTTAAGTAATAAAAGGTGCTTGCATTAGCAATGAGCCCCGCTAGAAAAGCAACAAGCAAGGTGCTTTTCAATGAAAACCGTAGACTGTACAAAAGCAACGGGATGGGCGCGAGCCAGGCCAGCCACCAGATGGCATAAAAGCCGGTTGTGAAAAAATACGCAAAACCGCTGAGTAAAATAGCGGCAATGGCATAGCTGAGTCGTTGCATGGTAAACCTCGTTAATGAAAATTAAATAAGCTGTTGGGTGGTGTGGCTAGAAAATAAGACTGTGGGAGGCTTTTTAAAACGCAAGAATGCATTACTTTTATGATATTGGCGGCTATGCTAACATTTGAATTGTTCGGTCACAAGTGTTTGTTTGGGCGCTTTTTGTTCGACGAGAACTTTCTTTCTTTCTTCCTTCCTTCCTTCCTTGGTTTTTTTATTCGCTGGCAGTGTATTGCTAGTGTCATTGTGAAGTGAGCATTATTAGCTAAGTGTGTTTAGAATCTGGGTTGCAACACTCATGTTCTAGCCACAGGAAGTAATAATGCTCATCAAAACAATACTCAATTCAATCGAAAAATTCCAGTCTTTTGTTTATGGGCGATCTGCTTTTGAAGTGGTAGCCAGTGTGAAATCGCTTGTTATTGAATTATCAGCCAGGAAAAGTACTCGAGGTCAGTGCGTGCAATGTGGACGACGCTGTCCAACGTATGACACCCAAGCGGTCCGGCTTTATCAATACGTGCCCCTGTGGAATATTCCTGTTTATTTTGCTTATGCACCACGCCGTGTTAGCTGTAAACTGCATGGCATTCATGTTGAGCCGCTTCCTTGGGCTGAAGGGAAAGAGCGTTTAACCAAAAGCTATCAGTTGTTCTTGGCTACGTGGGCTAAACGCTTATCCTGGCGTGATACGGCCAAGGTATTTAACGCGAGTTGGGACAGTGTATACCGCTCCATTCAATGGGTTGTGAATTATGGTTTAGCGCATCGTGCGTGGGATAACGTTAAGCAGATTGGCGTCGATGAGATTGCGGTCTTTAAAGGCCATCGGTATTTAACCTGCGTATATCAGCTTGATAAAGGTTGCCGCCGGTTATTGTGGTACGGTAAGGATCGCACAGCTAAAACGCTGCTACGTTTCTTTCGTGAATTTGGCAAAGTGCGCTGCGCTCAATTGCAATTTGTTTGCAGCGATATGTGGGCTGCGTATTTAAAAGTCATTAAGAAAAAATGTGTCAATGCCTTAAATGTCTTGGATCGTTTCCATATTGCAAAAAAGTTTAATGAAGCCGTGGATGAGGTGCGACGGGAAGAAGTCAGAAAATTCAAAGCTGACGGTGAAGACAATGTCCTAGCGCAGGGTCGTTGGCTCCTACTAAAAAAACCGACCAACCTCACACAAAAGCAAACCAGTAAGCTCAGTGAGTTATTAAAGGTAAATCTCATGTCCGTCAAAGCCTATTTGATGAAAGAAGACTTTCAACGGTTCTGGTCATACAAATCACCCGCTTGGGCAGACAAATTCTTAGAAGACTGGGCTACTCGAACGATGCAATCCAACCTAGTGCCCATGAAGAAAGTCGCCAAGATGTTACGATCACATAAAACGCTTATCTTAAACTGGTTCAAAGCGAAAGGAGAGCTCTCATCAGGCCCTGTCGAGGGCTTAAATAACAAGGCAAAACTCACTATCAGAAAAGCTTACGGCTTTAAAACACTCAATTGCCTGCAAATCGCCTTATATCATCAACTTGGCAAACTAAAAGAGCCTCCGTCTACCCACAGATTTTGCTGACGAGCCTTCAAAAAGAACCTGAAAAACAAGCCATTGGCATTGAGGGTCGATACGTTGGTAAGCCGTCAAAAATTATGGCGACGAAAAAGTGTCATACCAAAATAGTAATGTCCGCTTTTACCAAAATTAAAATGTCCGCTTTTGAGTAAACCGTTATCCTGTGAGTTGACGAAACAAGCAGGGGTTAACACAATGGCGGACGAGTTAATTATGAGCAAAAAAGAGCGGCAACGCAAAGTGATATTAGAACAAGTTTTGGCAGGCTACCTTCGAAAAAAGGAAGCCAGTCGCCGATTAGGGGTTAGTGAGCGTCAGTTTCGGCGGATTTTTGCACGATATAAGCAAGCAGGTGATGCTGGGTTGTTGAATAAGAGTCGAGGTAAGCCGTCAGGTCGAGCCTGCTCGCCTAAAGTGAAAGAAAGCGCCTTAGCGCTATATCAAGATCGATATCAAGGCTTTGGGCGGCGGAGTATTTATGGGAAGAGCATCAACTTAATGTGCACGCAGAAACGCTCAGATTATGGCTAAAAGCTGAAGGGTTATGGTTACCCAGAAGAAAGCGTAAAGCGCATCGAAAACGGCGGGAGCGTCGGTTTCGTTACGGGGAATTATTGCAGCTGGATGGGTCGATTCATGCTTGGCTGCCGGATATGGAGGGTAAACAGTGTCTAATGAACATGGTGGATGATGCAACAGGAAAAACATTGGCACTCATGGATACAGGCGAAACCACCCGTGCGGCTTTTGCCTTACTGAAGTGGTGGATTAGTGAGGCAGGCATTCCACAGGCCATCTACGTTGATCTAAAAAGTTTATATATTTCACCCAAGGCACTCAAACAGGATGATGAGGCTTTACTGGTTGAGCCCGACTGGTTAACGCATTTTTCAAAGGCGTGCAAGAAGTTAGGGATTGAGATCATCAAGGCCTACTCGCCTCAAGCCAAAGGGCGAGTTGAACGAAGTCATGGGGTTTATCAAGATCGTTTAGTTAAAGCGTTAAAACTGAAAGGGATTCAGAGAATAGAAGAGGCGAATGCGCTGTTAAGCGGCGGCTTTGTGAATCAACTTAATGCAAAATTTGCCAAAGCACCGGCGGATTCGGAAGATGGCCATGTACCGTTATTAGGCGGTGAGGATCTTGATCAGATTTTTTGTTGGGAAGAGACAAGGCAAGTTAACAATGACTGGACGATACGCTATGAAAATCAATTTTACCAACTAGAAAAAAAGGCTTGTGTACGTCCTAAGCAAACTATGACGGTGAGGCGTCATCTCGATCATTCACTCTCCGTGTGGCACAAAAAAGTTCGGCTAAAAGCCATACGGATTGACACTAAACCGGCAACGACAGTGCGGAAGCAAAAGCCGAAGAAAACGGCTAGCGGCACTGTTCTGTCCAAGCATTCCACCTTAAACCGGCATAAAACACCCTGGGGGAAATTTAACCCTGAGTGGCTTAAATCCAAGAAAGAAAAAACGTCTCAACAATCCGGGCACTTACCCACAGGGTCCACAAGCTTGCCCGGTGTGAAATTGGAGCACCCGGGCACTTGTGGACTTGTGGATAAGTGCCCTTGACTGAGGAGTAAAAGCGGACATTTTAATTTTGGAGAAACACCGGACATTTTAATTTTGGTTTGACATATGAGCGCATTTATATTGATTTTATCTCCCTTAATAGCTATATTAGTGCCAATATTGGAGGTAAATAAACAATGAAAGCCGATCGGTTCTTTTATGAACATCCTGTTTTTCGGCATGAGGAGTTTGCTGCTTGGAAAGCTTCATTAGGAGAAATCAAGCCGATTTCAGTCAATACGGCATTACGCTATTATGTGAAGGTCGGGCAAATTAAATTGATTCGACGTAAGCTGTACGCCGTAGTACCACCGAACCAATCACCAGAGACGTTGACAGTTGATCCTTATCTTGTGGCTGGGAAGGCTACAGAAGATGCGGTATTGGGTTACCATACGGCACTTGAACTGATGGGATTGGCTTATTCAACGTTTGGGCAGTTTACCTACGTGACTGAACAGAAAAGCAAGTCCTTTGGATTCCAAGAGCGCTGGTTTCAATCAGTGGCAGTACCCACGGCACTGCAAAAGAAACAAAAGACACTGGCGCATATTGATAACGTTGATCGACAAGGAGTCATGCTAAAAGTGACAAACCCAGCACGCACCTTCGTGGATGTATTAGATCGCATTGAACTGTGTGGTGGTTGGGAAGAGGTGTGTCGCTCTCTTAATAATTTCGCGGTTTTAAAGGTTGATGAAGTGGTTGAGTACTGCTTGCTGTTAGATAACGCACGCTTAAATGCGACGGTGGGTTATTTTTTAAGTCAGCGTCAGGGCGCATTTGCTGTGCGTGAGAATCAATTAAAACCCTTATTAAAAGCGGTTCCTAAAATACCGCAATATGCCTCCAAAAAGACGAGAGAAAAATTTCAATTAGTAAAACCTTGGAATATTTTGCTGCCGGTATCCGTTATTCATCAATCATGGGAAGAACCTCATGCTGACCTCTAAAGAGCAACTACTAAAAGAAGCCAGAACAGCGGGTTATAAGCCAGAAATGTTGGAAAAAGTGTATCGTTTGCTGGATATCTTTCAGCAAATACTGTCTGTGCCTTATTTGAAAGAACGCTTAGTATTAAAAGGTGGCACAGCATTAAATTTGTTTCACTTTGAACACTTGCCAAGACTATCAGTTGATATTGATTTAAATTACATAGGTGCGATTGATCGCGAAACCATGCTGACTGAAAAGCCTGTGATTGTGGATGCTGTTCACCAAATTTTGATTCAGAACCAATTTGAACGTCATCGTTCACCCATCTATCACGCCGGTGGCAAAATGGTGTGGTTTTATAATAGCGTGCTGGGTCAACGAGGTGCGTTAGAGATTGATCTCAATTTTATGTATCGGCAACCACTGTATCCAATAGTAGATTGTTCGCCAAAACTCGAAAGCCACGCGCATTGGCAAGCACCCATATTAGACATTCACGAATTAGCTGCAGGAAAATTATCAGCCCTATTTAGTCGATCGGTTAGTCGAGATTTATTTGACGCCCATTACTTACTGACAAAAACAGACTTAAACACAAAAAAATTAAGGGAAGCTTTTATTGTTTATTTGGCCATGACAACGATTGACTTAGATTCATTGGCAGCCGAAACAGTGACCTATAATCTAACAGATTTGAAAAATCGCTTACTTCCCGTCATGCATCAACAGTCGTTAGCTAGAACTTTACCCCAATTAAAGCAATGGGCGACCAGTATGGTGACGGAGCTTCAACAAGCATTGTCAGCCATTTTGCCTTTGCAAGACAAGGAACAAGCTTTTATTCAAGCCATTAGAACAGCGGGTAAAATAACCCCTGAACTGATTACGGATGACAAAGCGTTTGCAGAGAAAATCATGACACATCCTGCGATACAATGGGCAGTGAAGCGGTCAATGGAGGTTAGATGAGCAGTCAGAAAATTAAATACACCAAAAGCACAGGTAATGTTTATTAAGAGAGGACTAATGAAATGCTAAAGATACACGGGCTGGGACATATTAACATTGTTGTTGATAATATTGAGAAAGCCATGACTTATTATGAAAACTTGCTTGGCGCAACACCTCAGCAACTGTTTCCACATTTTAGAAATGTCGGGTTTTCAAAATCTGCAGGGTTTATGGATAAACCAGAGGCAGTTGAAGTCTCTATCGGATTTCTTCATGTAAGGGGTGCTAATTTTTTCATTGAGCTGATGGAATATCATTATCCTAAAGGTGATCAAACGATACACTATCGAAAAACTAATGATGTTGGCGGTCCGCGACATGTTTGCTTGCAAGTGACAGACATTGATGATGCATTCAACTTTATTAAAACACAGGAAGTTAAGTTGATTTCTGATCATCCAGATTATAAACCTTATAAGATTAGTGCAATAACTCCAGATGAGTTCAAATTCTATGACGAACAGAAAGAAAACAGCGTCCGAGAAAAGCAAGCTGTTTGTGATATTATTGGCGGCATTCGTTATTTTTATTTTATTGATCAATACGGCATTCAATGGGAGTGTGAAGAAGGGCATTCTGACATTGGTGACAAGCCTGAAGAAACTGGAAACTGAATAGCCAAAAATAAAATGTTCGGAGCAACTTGCAGTTTTAGCAAGAATTTATCGTAGTAGCTTAGGAGATCAATGTGAGCAACAGAAAGTTTTTAATCCTATTAACCATTAGTGTTATTTATATCACTTTTTCTTTGGCGTGTGATCCACTGGCTTTTCGACTAATTTCAGTATTCGGAATTACTATCAGTGGTTCTGTGATGTTGTACTCTGGCTTGTACCCTATGTTGGATATGTTGACGCGATTACTGGGTAAATACTTAGTGATCGTCATGATTGTGATTTTTCATTTTTGTGATTTCCTTTATTCTTATGCTTTATACTTGGTTAATTCGATGCCGCACCCAGCGAGCTTTACTCACTTGCAGGCTTATAATATTGTTATTATACCCATTCCACGCATGTTTTGGGCGGGCATTATTGGTTCAATCATTGCCGGTATTGTTGAGGTGTTACTTTATGCCGTTATGCAAAAGCATATTAAAAAGTTTTTTATCGCCTCGTTTATTTCAACGGCTATTGTCGTGATTGGACATGGGTTGCCAACTGACTACTTCGCTTTTGAGAAGATTTATCCTAACCAAGTCTGGCACCTGGTGTTTGCCAATATTGGTATGAATATCGTAATCTTAACGGTTTATATTACGATTGCTTCTTTAGTGATGAAAGCGATTGGAAAACAGTATTATCGAAGCGTTGATACGCCTATTGAGCTAGAAACAGCAGAAGCTTAGGTTGGTAGAAGATGTTGCATGATAAGCAATTAAGAGAGTTAATTATTTGTGGTTCTTTGCTAAGTTTTGTACAGTTTGGCGGCTTTAAATTGAACAAACTTATTTATCCTGATAAGATACCCTGCATATTATTGCAAAAGGATTTTAAGGTTATGATACGTGTCCTTCAGTTAATCGGGATTTTATTTCTGACTCTCATATTAGTTGCTTGTCATTCAACGATTACTGAGAAAGAAATAAAGCAAAGTAAGCAAAAATTTGTAGAAGCTGCTAAGATTTGTTACAAACTTGCTAAAGCAAATAAAAATCCTATGAAAAACCAAACTTGTATGAATCTAGCGCATGTTTACCAACAAGCTTGTCAAGCGGGGCATGCGCGTAGAGAGGCGTTGTATGGGATGGATTTAGGCTTTAGAGGGTGTGATGATCTTAATAGTGATGTATTATCAGCAATTACTCTTGCGAGACAAGTTGATGCTCAGCAACAAGCTGCACAGCAAGAAGATAAAAAACTAGGTTGGTAGATCAGCGAAAGAATTAGTATCTAAATTTTAGGGAGAAGATTGATGAAAAATTTTATGAAGCTATCCATCGTGTCAATTATATTTCTTATTGGAACGAATGCTTTTGCTTGCGAACTAGATGTTCACGTGGATAGCACTGCGCAAAAAGATGTTGTTTTTAATGTTGTGAGTACAGATGGTAAATATCAGTTAGATACCCCTAGCATTGCGCCAGGGCATTCTTACGGGATTCCGGTGAACTGTGCTACTTACAACATTTATGCCCAGTATGTGGATGACAGTGCTAATATCAACCCTTTTGGTGATTATGCTTATATAGCCAATCCGTTAACGTTAACAGGTGATTTGGCTGTATTTTTTCCTTCTAGGTTTCAAGCTACGCAAAATAAGCTCGCCTTCCCTAGTGAATTTAAGAAAACTGCTTAATTTAAAAAACTAAATTCGCCTGTACGTCACGAGGGACATGCCAATGTCCCTCGTGACGTACAGCGTACGTTTGATTCAAATTAAATAAAAACAAATACTGTAACTACTCGTGCGCCAAGACGAAGTCTGGCAAATCTTATGGATGAAAGTCCCATTGCAGAAGGAGAACCGATTCCGCTGTATAGCGAGTCTTGCGCTGACGTAGGTAACGAAATCAGCGAAGCGTAGACAGCGAAACTGTCGAGCCGAAACCCGAGACGCATAGGGTGAACGAAAGTAGTCTCGAAAGACACAATGTGAGAGCTGATGGCTTGAGGTATGACGCGCCAACGTAGTGCTATTTGTTAATGTGCGTATACCGTGCAATTTCAATCAGGTTGAGATCTGGATCACGAAAATAGACTGAGCACATTTTGCCTCGTGCGCCATTGGTTTCAACGGGGCCTTCTTCGATAGGGATATTGTGAGTATTTAAGTGAGCAATAACTTCATCGATCGTGTTTTCAGTAATAAAACATAAATCTAGTGTACCCGGTGAGCTTACATTGGCGTGGGGCGTGTATTCACCACCATGAGGATGCAGGTTGATTTTCTGTGTACCGAGCCATAAAGACTTTCTTGTTTTTTTATAAGTAATTGAAGGAATGTCTAAAATATCTAAATAGAAGCGACAAGTGGCCTCAACGTCTTTGATAGTCATGACGACGTGGTCGATGTGGCTGATTTTTATCTTCATAGTAATGTAATTTTTTATTGTTAGTGTAAGTATTTGATGTACGACTTGAGACATAGGTAACACTTTATACCGGAGACATAGGTTACACTTTTAGGCATTTGAAGGGGAAATAAAAATGCCGTGGAAGGAGTGTAAGTTGATGGATGAGAAGATGAAGTTT
>Ga0210038_1000201_pt1 | contig 40626 bp, 50 predicted proteins | sample CryGeyCG2114_020_FD_183970 | JGI IMG/M metagenome (GOLD analysis project Ga0210038, IMG submission 183970) | Groundwater microbial communities from aquifer - Crystal Geyser CG15_big_fil_post_rev_8/21/14_0.20 (SPAdes) (version 2) | ecosystem: Environmental > Aquatic > Deep subsurface >... | reverse complement strand
CAAAAAATTTTCCAAGATTAGAATTCAATCCATTATCTGTCAGAAATATGAAACGGTGATCAGATATGTGATATTACCCATTTCTATTCTGCATCACGTACTGTATCATTCGCAAAGCTTATAAATGATTAAAGAAGAAATTTAGAATGTGATTTCATGCATATAATAATACCAGTGTGGTTCTATGGGTTTGATTCAGCGATGTATTTCGTCAGCTCAATAGTAGGATTTTTGCTGAGTTTTTATTTCTATAAGATATATTCCTTGAGTTCAGACAAGAAGCACTCATACCTTTATTTGGGCTTTCTGCTGCTTTCAATCGGGCTTTTGAGCTTGGCTATCACAGACCTGTACAGTTATATAGCTTTTAGCAACTGCCATGCATCTTGTATCTTAGGCATTATTGATGATGTGTTTTCCCTTGAGGATTTCGCTTATCTTGCTTACTTTGGCTTGTCTTTGATGGCGTACATCTTGTTCATTCTTGCGTACGGATCGGAAAGCCCGAAATTTTCAAAGGGAATGCTTCTGTTTTTTGTTTTGTATGTGATTCTAATAGCCAAATTTGTGCCGATATCAGGAGAATGCAATGTCTGGGAATCTTACCATGGGTATTTTCACCTGACTTCTTTGATAATGCTGATATTTGTCTCATTTAGAAATGTTGCCAATTATTTTGAGAAGAAGAGCTTGAACTCGCTTTTAGTGATGAATGCTTTCATATTCATTTCCTTATTCCATGTCTTCCATTTGTTTGTTTTTATTAGCGGGTGGATGTACGTTTTCGCTCATATCTCGATGCTGATAGGCTTCAGCTCGCTCTTGTTAATGGTGTTAAGGTTGAAAAAATGAACACAAGAAGAACGAAAACGCAGATATACGTGGATATACTTAGGTCTGTCCAGAGGTCCAGAGGCAGGCTCAAGAAGACGCATATAGTCTATAAGGCCAACCTGACTCATTCCAGGCTGGAGGAGTATTTAGACTTCCTGCTTTCAAAGGAGTTTCTTGTAGAGGAGAAAAACAGCAAGCAGATATTCTATGCGATTACCGAGAAAGGGTCAAGGTTCCTTGGGGAAATCAACAAGCTGAAAGAGATATCAGAGGCGTTTGGCGTTCCGCTTTAAGCCATCATCTATTACCAGATTTTTCCTTCGTCTATTGTTTTTTCAGACCAAGATTTATATTCATGGAAATTCGCAGTATTTTTGTGATCAGAGAAGGCAAAAATTCGGCAGTTGTTGAAGGAAAGAAAGTGCATTTCTACTCTGTAGGCCATGGAAAACCGATAATTTTCATTCATGCATGGGGGATAAGCTGGAGAAAAAGCGAGAGAAAGATAGGGCGTTTCCTTGGCAGCGAGTTCAACTCTATTTTTCTTAGTCTCCCTGGGACAAAAGGCTCGGATGAATTGGAAGTTGAGCACACAATGGAAAATTATGCAGATTTTGTCTACAAATTTTCTCGGGCATTGAAATTGGGGAAAGTATATGTTGTGGGTTTTTCCATGGGCACAATTATCGCGATAAACTTTGCAAAGAAATATCCCTTATCTGTCAGAAAAATAGCTCTTCTAGGGACGCCATTCAGAATTAAAGCGAAAAATCTTCTCAAATTGAGGAAGCATCTAGGGGAGAAAGGCCTTTTGAATTCTTGGATAGTCAGAAACCCCGCTTCGAAATTTTTTATCAGAGCGATCATGACTCTTTACGGTTTTAAATGGAAGTACAGCAAAATAACAGTTGATGGCTTGTTTAGCTCCTCGCCTAGGTCATTAAAAGAGAGTATGGAAAGCATTCTGAAAACAGATGTCGAAAAACTATTCAGGGAAATCAATGCACAAACATTATTCTTTCATGGCGAAAAAGACATGTTTGTTGAGCCGCCAAATCCTAATCAGAAGAACATCATTTTTCTTCCCGACTCCGGACATGGCATGGTTTCTAAGCAGCCAGATTACATCGCAGAAAAGCTGATTGAGTTTTTTGGATCAAAGAAGTAACGCAACTGTTATATCTGTTAAACCCGCTAATTCAACTGTGAGAGAATTCATCCTGTTTTCAAGGACAGCAAGGACTGACAGCAATTTTACAAGCCTTATGGATGGGGGAAGGCTAGATGTGGTTTACCAATGCATACTCATGAGCATATTCTCCTCGCACAAGCACAGGGATACAAAATTCCATGGAATTTTGAATGGTTCTCCTAACCCGCCTTTGCATTTGGAAGTCGATGGCAGGGAGTTAAGAGACGCTCGGGTTGACGAAAAAACATGGGAAGACATTCTGAGAAAAGTGCTGTCTGGCGAGGCTCATCCTGGAATCAAGCTCGAGAAAAAAAGCTTTCAGGAACTGGTCAAAGAAAAAGGAAAAGTCTATGTCCTTGAGGAGAAAGGCATGGATATATCGAAAGTTAAGTTTGACAAAAATCCTGTCTTCGTTCTAGGCGATCAAGTCGGCCTCCCGAAAAAAGACGAGAAGTTTGCTTTGAGGTATGGCGAGAAAGTCTCCTTGGGAAAGGGTTTGTATCTTTCTTCTTCGTCAATAGATATCGTGAATTGGTGGCTGGACAGGAAAGGCATACAATGATTACTTCTTTTTTGGGAAGTACTTGTAGAAGTTTTTCATGATCTGCGAATGGTATCTGCCCCATCCTTGTTGCATCCTCTTTTTGAATTTCATATTTTCACCAGTAATAATTTGTTTTAGTAAGTTCTTTTAGCTTCCTTTCTCCAGACCTTTCCGACTTTTATCTGATGCGATTTCCAGTCTTTCCTATGTCTCTTGAGGAATTCCCTCTCCTTGACTGTTGCTATATAATGCGCCTCTTTGTATGGGTCTAAGTCGTATTTTTGGGAGACATATTTTTCGATTGTCTCGTGAACAGCTACTGCCTGCATATCCAATTCATCAAGATCATTGTCAACATACACAGCGTTGATGTCGATATCCCACCTGCCGACAAAAGTTTCATGCTCTTCAATCACTATCCTGTTCTTGAGCTTCTTGCCGTCATATTCCAGCGAGACAGTGCCTCTGGTGAATTTCACTTTTTTTATGGGCTCGTCTTCCAGCCTGCCGATAAGCTCTTTCATAATAATCTAGCAGAATTTAGGTTTTTGCAGACAAATTCTTTTCGGGGTTTTTCGGGTTTTTGAAAATTTATTGTGGGGCATATGTCCTATAAAGAAATTGTTATTCCCCATTAGATCTAATATTTCGTAAATCCACTCTGTCTAGCCGTAAAACTTGATTACTCTTGTACCCATCTCCCGTGCAATCCCATTCAATAAGCTCCTGAAAGTCACACACGTAGTAAGGAGTCGACTTCCCATCTTGGTAGACTATAAAGTCATAACCAGAATCTAATTGCCGCCCACAATACACACATCTGGGTCTTGCCATATTTTTTAACTTGTGGTTAAATATTTTATCTTTAACGTTTATTCAACCAGATCAATTATGTATTCAGATGACAACTTGAGAAAATTATTTGTTTACTAATTCCATATTTCCTATTGTAAAAACTTTTACCCAATCATAACAGGCTTCCTTCGAATCCACCCCTAAAACTATTTCCCTGCGACCTCGTGTTCTATATGTCATACTTACTCTGTTCCCAACAGAAAAAGGAAGAATTGTACGTGAATAGCCATAAATAGCTGCTGTACCTTCTCCTGTTTTTAATTTGTAGACTTCTACTATTCTTCCATAAGGCTTTCTCAATGCTCCATATTCTATTCTTTCCACATCTCCGATTACAGTCTCTGTTGGAATCAAGAGATTCAAAAGTTGATCCATAAATGACATGCCTATCAAAAAGAATTTAGAAATAACTTATTTATACACCAATCTTCACCTAGAAAATTCAATAAATTATCACGGGACAAATGTCCAGTAAAGAAAATCATTATTGGAAAAATTGATTTTTTTTATGCTATTAGAAATTCCTTTGAATATGGTCAGGTGGCTCAGAAGAAGGCATAGAACTCAAAAATGCTAAGCAAATCTCTTTTTATGCACAGTCAGGTACCTCCTTAAAAAATAATTCACGAAACCGTCTTCATCTCTTTGCAAAGCTTTGTAATATGATCTTCTTTTTTTGTACTCTATAATAAGCATTGGGTAGCCGTTATGCCAAAGAATATAATTCATTATTAACCTTCCAATCCTGCCGTTTCCATCCCCGAATGGGTGGATCTTTTCAAATTTGTAATGCGCCCTTGCGGCTAATTCCACTGAATTCAATTTTGTTTGGTTGGAAAATTCAAAAAATTTTTTCATCAAGCCCTCGACTTTTTGCCAGTCTGGGGCAACATGCGGGCCTGCTCTGACTAAGAATTTCCGAAATCCCCCGGCAATGTCAGATTTTGTCTCCCAAAAGATGTTTTTGTGCCATTTCAATAGAAGTTTTTTAGATAATTTCTCTTTTTTCTCCAACATCTCTAAAAAGACTCTGAAATGAGATTCTGTTTCTTTTATATCTATTAGCGGCTTATTCGGGGCTATTTTATCCACTATTATTTCTCTTGTTTCTTCCATTGTTATAGTAGAACCTTCTATGGCATTTGTGTTGTATGTAAAGGCTATCGCTATTTCTTCCTTTTCCCGCTGCCTAGCGGTCTTTGGGCATCTTTCTAATTCTTTTTGAAAATTATTGCGAATCTTTTCCAATTTTTCGTATAGCGCCCTTTTCTTTTCTCTGATAAATTCTTCTTTTATCTTTTCAAAATCCTTTGGCATTGTTTTCCCGAGATATTTTTCCTTTGTTGTGACTCTACCGTCTTTTCTGAGTGAATATTTTAGATAATAGTAGCCGTTCTTTTTGACGATTTTCATAGTAATTATTACCCCTACTAACTATTTAAATTTTCCTTTTTTGTTCATTTTGTAAGGGTAAAGTAAAAATTTATCTTGGGACATATGTCCCGTGAAGAAAATAAAAATTACCCCTACAAATGTTCATCGTTTTTCTTTTTTTTGTTTATCATGTAAGGGTATAAGTAGAGGTTTGAGAAACTGAATATATGTCTCTCTTTTTAATAAGGGCTTCCAAAGTTATGCCTGTAAATTTTTGGGTCAACAGGACCTAAAACCCCGAGCTCTGGCCAGCTATTTAAATATGTTCCTATATCATATCCAGATTCTGCTGCGGCTCTCCTTAAGTCTCCTTCTTTCCCTAAAACCATAAGCCCAGTCTCGCAAAATTCAGCTCCTTTACCTGGTTTTCCATTTGTAAGTCCAAAGAGCCTGGCAACAGGATTGCATTCATCCCAAGCACGGTCATACTCGAAACCGCAAAAATCAATTTTTCTGACTGGTCCCCCGTGTTCAACATAACCCCATGGAAATGCAATTCCATAAGCAAATAATCTACCACCTCTGGGTTTCCTTAAAACTCCATTAAAATCTGCTAGAGTTTCTGCCACATATCTCAATGCTTCTGGAGTTGAACCGAATATTTCATCAAAACCTTCAGAAAACGGATAAACTTTAGCATCAAAGCGGAGGACGCCTTTATGCATAGTCAATAATCCTCTTGACTGGATTGTCCCTTCGCCTATCATGATTAGAGATTCAAGCCGAAGGATTTAAGCTTTAGCTTATTCGCTGCAATCCACCGAGAAAGCTTATTATGACTTTTTTACTTTGATCCCCATCTCTTTATGGCATTTTTCATGTTCTTTGTTAATTTTTCCGTCATACCCCTTGTGTTTTCTATGCCACTCCTCATGCTCCTTTTGCGTGATAGTAATATTCTTCTTGTGTTTCTTGTCCATGAATTTGTTTTCTCTTATGTTATTAAATAGTCTTCTTCCAAATGCTTTGGATAAAATAAATGAGATCGCTGGAACTGAGCCTAAAGAGCCGAAGGTGGAGATGAAGTTCTAGAAGGGTATTTAATCCTATTGTATAAATAAAATAATATGGGTCACTTCGAAGGTGTTTTTGCAGGATTATGGTATGAGGATAATTCAATAGTAATTGGAGATTCTTATAGACATATTCAAGAAGGATATGTCCCATGCCCAGAGTTGTTGATAGCCGCCGCCATAAATAATGGTTATCAAGGAGAACTTACTGTTCTAACAGATGGAAAAGGAGGGTATGCAGCATTTTTTGGTGATGGTACACGCTGCAGATGGTGTCAATTTGATGAGCCTAAAACACCAGAAGAGTTCTTAAAATTTACAAGAAAATTAAGTTTTCAATTAAGGACAAGAAATTAAAATTTTAGTGACCGAGCCTAATCATCTTTATTATAGAAAATCAAACTATTATCATGTTGACCGTCAAACGCAAGAAGCTATTCTACATATTCTTGTTCCTTATTCTTTTGAGCATCGGTTCATGATAGCAAGGATTATTTTGGCGAATCCATAGGATGATAATATGAAAATACTCAAGGACAAGTATTCCGTCTGATTTTGATTATAAGAGTATATTGGAGACCATTTCAGAGGCATAGAAAGGTTTAAATATGTTGGATTCTTCTAGATTGGAGCCTATTGCAGAATTCAATGATAATTTTTCTTCAGGAATAACTTTTACAGGAAATTTGGCCATTGCTTTCTAATCTCTAATTGCTCCACTGGAAACTTCTTGCCTAAAGCTTATTATCTCTTGTCTCTAAAAATTCTTCAGAGTATATTGGATGGCTACAGGCTGCATTAGCTCTTGAATTCGGTGGGCTAATGCTCTTACCTGTGTCGATATCATTGATATTATCATTTGGTTGACTATGTATCTTCCTGTTGTTCTGAATGCTCTTATTGCTTTCTCATGTATTCTTCCAATCAACGTCCACTGCTTCAGTCTGCTGTTCTCTCTTTCCACTCCTGTCCTTGGCCTGCAGTCTTTCTTGAACTTTTCCTCATTCCTGATTCCTGGTGTAAAAACCAACCTCCAATTATCGTCTGGTAGATCCTTGGCTTTCTTTATTTTGCTGTTCCTTGGATTGTACGGTATCTTTGGTATTTTGTTCCAGCCCCTGAAAATGTGCTGCCTTGTTTCATGGTCGTCAAATATTCCATCAAGATAGACATTATTCCCTAACCTTTCCATTTCTGTTATTGATGTGTTGTGTATTAAGCCTTTCATCAATACGACCTGTCCTATCTTTGCTGTGCCTATGTTGAAGTCTCTGACCAGTTCTGTATTTGTGGAATTCATTGTCATTAACCATAATCCAAAGAACTTGTCGTTGCCGCTAGTTGCTCCCCAGCTGCCTATGTTTGCGTGTATTGGAAGAGGTATTTTTGTCCCATCGCCGCACAATTCATCATTGTCAAAGACTCTTGATTTTTCTAAAATTTGATCCATCTTCTCGTGGATTTTCTTTAATGTCTTTGGCTTCAGTGTTCTCTTAAATCTGCTTATTTTGTCGTGAGCTGGTGTTTTATCGATGAATCCACAGAACTCTTTGTATGAAGGGTTTGACTTAAGTTTTCTCGCCATATCTGTGTCATATTCTATTGACTCAATGTCTTGAAGCATCATCACCCTCAACATTTGGCCATCGCTGTAATCTGATTTTCTTCCAACTTTTGATCTCTTTTTCGGTATTATGTTCGCCAATATTTCCCAATCTATGTTCTTTTGTATTATTTCTAACTCTATGTCTTTAATAGACCTTAATTTGGTCATTTAATCATTAATGATATTGATTTATGAGAAAATAAAGATTTTAGCCTGAGTTAATTTTACAATAGGCTCCTAGATTGGTAAGGTGAAAGTATGGCTGTTTTTAAAGTTGGAGATTATCTTGAATGTTTACGGAAAGTTGATGATGTTCCATTGTTAGTCCCTGGTGTTTTTTATAGGGTATCTCTTAATCCGCAGGGAGATGATTGTTATAGACTATTTCCACATCCTAGGAGCTTGGTTGGTATACAAAGAAAGACCCTAAAGGGTGTATTTCCTGTAAATAGGGAAATTGTAGAAGATGAAGAGAATTTTAGAGGATTGACAGAAGAAGATGGACGTAAACTAACTAAATATCTTGTTGATGATTATATAGCAATGTATTTAGATTTATGAAGTCAATTCTATCTCATGAAACTCCTCAGGGACAAGCATTTCTGGATTGGGTTTGTATATGAGACTTTGATGATGGTTAGGTTTTTTGCTTGAGTTCAGGAGACTATCACTTTTTCTCAGATTTTGGAATTGGCATGATATTTATCCCAAACACTCTTTAGTGCTATTGGAAAATTGTCTATTCCATATTCTTCGTATAATAAAAGGGAAAGCTGATTGTAAATATTCAAAAAATAGTTATGGAATATATGAGTTAATTGGTTGATTGCATCATTTTAAAGAATGCTTAGACTTGCTAGATTTTCTAAAGATATCATAATTTAACTTTTTTGATTGTTATAGACTTGTCATCATTGACAATTGTTTGAATATAATCATGCTCGAGAAGGGATTCGAACCCTCGACCTTCACCTTAGGGGGGTGTTGCTCTATCCAAACTGAGCTACTCGAGCTTATGAAATAATCCCAATAATTAATGGATTTTAAAAAATAAAAGCGCTATTTATTCTAGAATTTTAGCTTATGGTCAATTCCCCTGTAAAAAGGCTTATTAATACTCAAAAACCCCTTATATATAAATAGGATTAGTTATTGGGAATGCAAATTTGCAATTCTGATTCTTTTCAAGGAAAATTAATTCGAGTTGGTAATATGATAGATAGAAATGAAAAATGCAGTTTTTGTAATGGAACCCATTTTATTCTTTCCACCCAGAGAGAAGGCAAGAATTGGGTCTGCGAAAGGATATGCAAGAGCTGTAGCAAGAATAACAGGGATATCTCAAACAGGCATGAATTCATTGGAATTGGCGGATAGTAAAAATAATATATTAAAGAACTATTTTCCTGCTATTCACACTTTAAACTGGGATATTATTTTAATGGTTTTTTAAGCGCGCCTATACTCTTCAATACCTTAAGCAGGTGATTTATAACATATTCCACATCCTCAATCTTCCTTGTGCCGGCGCAGATAATTTTGCCAGAGCCAAACAATAACAACGCAGCCTTAGGGTCTTTCGTCCTGTAAATTAAACCGGGAAATTGGTTTGGCTCATATTCAGAATTTTCCACCTCAAATGCAATTTTATCCAGGTCAAGCCTTGCTGGGATTTGGGCTGAGGCAACAATATTCTGGACTTCAATTTTGTATTTTTTAGGGCTGCCAAGCTTCTTTTCCTCCAGTACTTTAACAACTTTTTTAATGGCAGTATTAACATCCTTAACGCTCCTTGCTCCAGTGCAGACAATTTTGCCGGATGAGAAAATCAATGTAGCAGATTTGGGGTCTTTTATCCTATAAACCAATCCAGGAAACTGCTCAGGCTCGTAGTCGCTTCCTTCCAGGTGTTCAACCATTTTCTCTAGGGATATTCTGATGCCTAAAGCTGCTGTAGCAACGATATTCACAATTTTAATATTGAAATCTGTCATTTTTCTCAAAACCCATGTTTTTTATATGGTTAGTTATTCTTTTAAAAATATTAAACTAGAGTTTTATCAATATTTAAAAATAAATGCCTTTTCTACTAGAAAAAGACATTCATGCGCAATAATCTATTTTAATCTTGCAATTACTAACGGTAATAATGATATCAAAAGAGCCTCTCCCTCATGGAAAGCAATTCGACATCATCCTGATAACCGGGGACATCTATATAGACCATCCTCTATGCGGAACAGCAGTAATAGCAAGAGTACTCGAAAAGAACGGCTATTCTGTCGGCATAATCGAAACTCCAGACTGGAAGAAAGACAAAGATTTTAAAAAACTGGGGAAACCCAATCTATTCTTCGGAATATCATCTGGTTCGATGGACAGCATGCTTGACAATTATACCCCTCTCAAGAAAAAGAGGTCATTCGACAAATACAGAAAATACAGGCCGAAAAAGCCAGACAGGGCTGTGATTGTCTATGCAAATATGGCAAGAAAAAATTTCAAAGACTCGCCTATTGTTATTGGGGGAATAGAGGCTTCTCTAAGGAGGTTTGTTCATTACGATTATTGGGATAATGACCTAAGAAAATCCATTCTTTTAGATTCAAGGGCAGACATTCTTGCATACGGATGCGCAGAGCATTCAATAATAGAAATTGCAAAAAGATATGAAAAAAAACTCCCGGTTGACGGCATAGATGGGACATGCATCGCTGGAAACACAGCGCCGACCACCTTCAAAATACTGCCTTCATTTGATGAGGTAAAAACCGACAAGAAAAAGTTCTGCGAATTCCAGATGATGCTGAACAACAGCATAAACCTCGCACAGAAGATCGGCGACAAATACATTCTGCAATACAAGAGCCATGAATATACCCAAAAAGAATTGGACCGAATTTATGGACTTAACTACTCAAGAGATATCCCAAAGGAAGCCGGTTACTTCAAAGGTATGCAATTCAGTGTTGTTACGCACAGAGGATGTATAGGAGAATGCAGCTTCTGCTCAATATCCCTTCATCAAGGCAATCACATAGTCTCAAGATCAGAGCAATCCATTCTGAAAGAAATAGAGAATCTGACTAAGCACAAGGATTTCAAGGGTTACATAGATGATTTAGGCGGCCCGTCAGCGAACATGTACGGGATGGACTGCATGAAATGCGGAAATGACTGCATCTTCTGTAAGAGCTTAGACAGAAGCCATTCAAAACTCATAAAATTATTGAGGAAAGCCAGAAAAATAAAAGGAGTCAAAAAAATATTCGTCAGGTCAGGGATAAGGTATGACATTGCTGCGGATTCTGAAGAATACATAAAAGAAATATCTGAAAACCACACTTCCGGCTATTTGAAAATTGCGCCTGAGCACAGCAACCCTGAAGTATTAGAATTGATGAACAAGCACTTTCCTGGCAGGCTGGAAAAGTTCGTTGACTCTTTCAAGAAGATAAACAAAACTACAGGCCAGTATTTGAGGTACTATTTTATTACTGCACACCCAGGAAGTTCAGAAAAAGAGAACAGGGAATTGAAAATTTTTTTGAAAGGCATTAAAGAAAATGCAATAATCCAGGTCTTTACGCCTACGCCGATGACAATGAGCACATGCATGTATTACACATCTATAGACCCTAAAACAGGGAAAGCAATATATGTCCCTTATACCTACCGTGAAAAGAAAGACCAGAAAAGCGAGCTGTATAAAAGCATCAGATAAGAGCTTCAAGAACATCGCAGTATTTAACCACAAATTCCCAGCAAATTAAACGATTGAAATGTATGGTCAACCGAGAACGCTATATTCAGAACAGGCTTCAACTTTAGATATATACAGGCAACCATTAAGCCTAGGTTATGTAAGACCTGAATGTTCCAGTTACAGGAGCTGCTGCACATAAAAGTTGTTTTTCCCTCTAATACCTTCATCCCAGCCGAAACATAAGCTTATTATATTTAACTGCTAATCTATCTTCAAGACAAGGATTAGTTTATTGCGGTTAATGAGTCTAATTCTTTGTAAAAATGGAGTGATTTCAGATGTGTAGTTTGACTATAAAATGCGGCATTTGCGGTCAGTTAGTTAAATCTAGCAACTCTTCCTGGGCTAAAACCTACGGCACAGTGCATAAATCATGCTATGATACTTCTAAAAATAAAGAAGATAAATGGTTTAACAACAGAAGGAGGTGATATATTGAAGGGAACTGTAAAGTGGTTTAACGCTATGAAAGGCTTTGGGTTCATAACGCCAGAAGAAGGAGGAAAAGATGTTTTTGTCCACCAGTCAGCTTTAGATCCTGAAACCGTTTTAGCTGAAGGAGATGAAGTTGAATTTGAAATTGGAGACTCCCCAAAAGGGCCACAGGCAAAAAACGTTAAGAAATTATAATTTCGAATTCTTTGTAACCAATTAGAAATATTTTTGAATATTCTATTTTAGGTTAGTGTAGGGTTTGGAATAAATATTCAGGCTATAAAATACATGTTAATGCCTAATCTAACCATAGAGATAAAAGCTATACCAAACTCACCTTTATTCAGAATAGAGAAGAAAAACAATCAGGTAATAATACACTGCAAATCCCCACCAGAACAGAACAAGGCTAATCTTGAGATAGTCAAGGAGTTAGGAAGGCTGACTGGATCTCGAGTAAAAATTGTTAAAGGGCTGAGATCTAAAAGAAAGACTATTGTGATTGATGACATCAGCGAGGAAGAGTTCTTGAAAAAGCTATAATTTTATCATAAAAAAATTATCCAAATTATAATAACGTTTATTGCTAAAATAATAAGAGTGATCTTTATGATTCAAGACTTAATGCAAAGAATTGTTGACATTCTTGGCGATACTTATTATGGGGATGTCAGGTATGAGTCCAGCCAATCGACAGGGATAGGAAAAAACAAGAGTGAAGAATCAATTTCCACAGGGTCATCGAACGGCTTGTGCATCCGTGTGATTTCAGATAACAAATGGCACTACCTAGGCTTTGATACACTTGACAAAGAAAAAATACTTGAAGAGGTTAAGAGGCTGGTCATGAGAGTGGGAAACAAGCCATCCAAACTATGGATGCAAGACTCCTGGGAGCTGGATAAGGAGGTTCCAGTAAAAGAAAAACCTGACAGTATACCTGTTGAGGAAAGAATGCAGACTATCCGCCAAATATTCAGCCAAGCGATGACCGACAAGAGAATAGTCAACGCAAACATAGGAATGGGGAACGCAAGAAGCGAAACAATATTCATGAATACCGAAGGCTCTAATCTAAGGCAAGTCCTGCCATTCTTCAAATTTGTAATGTCAGTGACATCCAAGCAAGGCAAAAAAATGGAGAACGATTACTTCGTTCTTGCAAAACAAGGCGGATATGAGCTGCTTCGGGGAATAAATGCTGAAGATGAACTCAATAAAATTGTTAAAAATTCCATAGCAATGCTTGATGCAAAGCTGATTAAAGGAGGGAGATACGACATAATCATTGACCCGGAGATTTCCGGTGTTGTTGCGCATGAATCTTTCGGACATGGATTAGAAGCTGATCAAGTCATGAGGGACAGGTCTTATCTGGCTTCACTTAATGGGAAAAAGATTATTTCTGATCTGGTTTCTATGCATGACAATGGCGCTTTGCCTAAAGAGAGAGGGTCATTTCTTTTTGATGATGAAGGGATAAAAACCAGGGACAACACTCTGGTCGACAAAGGTGTTTTGAAGAAGTTTATGCACGACAGGCAGTCATGCATGCTGATGAACTCAGAGCCTACAGGCAATGCTAGAGCCCAGGACTTCTCGAGGAAGGTATTTGTGAGAATGACCAACACATATGTCTCGCCAGGGGAATGGAAATTCAAAGAGCTGATAGAAGACACAAGCTCAGGCTACTACCTGATTAAGAACCTGACAGGGATGGAGGACCCATTGGGCGGGAACATGCAGATGGTGATACATAGCGCGATGCAGATAAAAGATGGGGAACTGTCAGGCTTATTCAAAGGAGTGACGATATCAGGCAAAGTCTTGGAGTTCCTCAACAATGTGGATGCGGTTACTGATGATTTTGATATTCGCGGAGGCGGATGCGGGAAAGGGAAGGAAGATTATATTTCAACAGGCACAGGCGGCCCGTATATGAGAGTGAGAAATGCGGTGATTGGATGAAGCAGGAAATAATTGATCAAACTAAGAAATTGGCGAAAGACTATGACATCTACTTGCAGTCTACTGAAATCAATGAGGTGCATCTCGAGAAAAACAGGGTAAATTTTGCAAACAAGGTCTTCGACTCAGGATATGGTATACGCATTCTTAAGGGGGGAATAGGCTTTAGTGCGAGCAACATCAAATCCGATGAATTAATCAAAAAAACAATCCTTAATGCGATAAAATCTGCTGAGATGACAGAGAAGGTCAAGTTTGAATTCCCAAAACAAGGAAAATATCCTGAAGTTGAGGTGGTAGGCAGGAGAATAAAAAACAAAGGAGAGCAAGCCGTGCAGGAATATGCTGAACAACTGCTGAATGAGATGTCGAAGGATGTCTTGTTATCTTTCGGCAAGGTCAGGTCATACGACAGCTTCACAAACATAATCAATTCTGAAGGCCTTGATGTCCAGAAAGAGGACACAAACTTTATGGTAGAGTTATCGCTGATAGTTAAGAAAAATAATGTGAGGATGGAATTCTGGCCGCATGAATATAGGCGAAGGATGCAAGATCTGCCGATGGAAAGAATAAAGAAATGGATACAGATCGCTAATGACCAGACAATTGCGAAAGGGCCGAAGACCGAGCAGACTACAGTAGTGTTCTCTCCTGAAGTCGTGCTTGATGGGTTGGGGACAGTTCTAGGCAGCCATGCTACAGGCTCTGCGAAAGTGAATGACGTCTCCAGGCTTGCTGTAGGCGAGAAGGTCGCAACTGATGAATTAACTATTATTTCTGATGGATTATACCCTTTCGGCTTAGGCACCAGCGGGTTTGATGATGAAGGCGTTGCACAGAGAAAAATCCCAATCATTGAGAAAGGCGTGTTCAAAGGGTTTGTTTATGACCAGTTTTATGCTTTGAAAGATAACACCAAATCAACAGGCAACGGCTTGAAACAGAGCGATGTGTTCTTCATGTTTGACGGTAAGTATGGAATGGAGCCTGGAAACCAGATATCCAACTTCTATGTCAAGCCAGGCGATGCCAGCTATGAGGAGATGATTGAGGATATTGATCATGGGATACTGGTTGAACAGTTCAGCTGGATGGACCCTGATGCTATCACTGGCAAGTTCTCCTCGGAGATAAGGGCTGGATATTATATTAAGGATGGTGAGATTGCTGAGCCTATTAAAGGCGGTCTAGTAATAGGAAATATCTTTGACATGATTCAGAAGATTGAGAGTATATCCGATAAGTCTGAAATTACTTCGGCTTCTAATGTTCTTGCTGGTGTTTGCCCGTACATAAGCTTCAGGGATGTTCAGATCGCTGGGAAATAGATTTATTGTCAGGATTCTAAATTAATTCAGAGAATTATGGCTGATGATAGAGATACAGAAGATTACAAGAAAATTGAATTAGATGATCTGGATGAATTCGACTTTGATAGGCGGGCTTATGATTCTTTGATTCAAGAGGCAGAAAGAGATCTAAAACGAGGTGAAGATGCTGCTCCCGAAAACTCAGGATTAGGCCAAGAAGAAAAATTAGTCATATCAGTTGTAGCAGCCATAGGCGCACTGACTTTGTTCAATATCTTATCTATCCCTACCGGAACAGCGAAAGTGATGCTTTCTGACCCGTCAACAATTGCAACTCTTCTTGGAATAGGAGTTATGTTTCTGATAGCTTTGCCTATATTTCTGTTCAGGAGAAGGAATTAAGCATACTTCCCAGATTCTCTCTTCTCAAACAAATCATACATTCTCATAATCTTGCTTTTAGCTTCCCTCAGATCATCATTAGTCGGCAGTTTTTCCAGGAATGATTCTCTTCCATAAGGCTTTAATGCATTTTTTAGGCGTTTCATTATCATCCCGCTTTCCCTGATTCTCGGGTAAATCATCAATACCAAATCCAGTTCTGCCTCAAGATATCGCCGGAATCCTGCAACCCACTTCTGATGTTCTAATTCAGATTCAAATTCTCTTGTTTTAGGTCTGCTATCAGTGTAAAATCTTGAAGCCAGCGCTGCAACCATAAGCTCTGTGTTGTCGAACAATCTTTTGATCCTGTTGTCGGCGGTTTCGCTTATGCCTGCGATGCTTTTTGCAATGTCAGGAATCTTTCTGTATCCATCCTTTAATTCTCTTATTTTTCTGGAAACATCTTTCGGGTTGACGCCGCTTAAATGCCTATAAATACCCTCTATTCTTGAAATGTCTTCTTCAGGAAGTCGGTTGAATTTTCTGACAGCGCTTCTTAAGTCAGGGTCAAACCCATACAATTTTTCTATTGTAGACTTCATGTCAAATTCCGGAAGAGCCATAACTAATTCCTAGCATTACAGGATTTAAAATGATTTATTTTAACTAAAACCAAAATAGTATTAAATACGCGCTGATATCTATGAAAGAATCAAAAACCCGAGACTTCCAGTCCATTCTAGAAAAACAAAGACTAGACGCATCCATCTTCCTCTGCTCCGAGCCTATCCACGATTCAAACATCCAATACTTTACAGGATTTCAGCAAACAAGATTCCATGCATTCAGCTGCCTGATAATAACCCAAAGTGAATCCATTCTTGTTTCTTCAAGGCTGGAATACGACCGTGCGGTGAAAGAAGCAAAAGCAGGCGAGATAGTCAACCTCAAGGAATATGACAACAGCCTGACTAGGGTTTTGAAAGAGAAACTGAAGTACGAGAAGAGCATCGGGATAATGGACAGGATATTCCCTTATAAGCTCGCAAAAAACCTAAAAGGAAAAAAATTCCAAGACATCTCAAGCCTAACAGACGATATCAGGAGCATAAAAACCAGGGAAGAAATGGGCCTGATCAAAAAATCCTGCCAGATAGCAGACCATGGGATAAAACTAATAGAACAGGAATTATCAACCCGAATAACTGAAAAAGAGCTAGTGCTTATTCTTGAGCAGGAGCTTATCAGACGGGGAGCATATGAGATAGCCTTCCCAACTATTCTTACATCCGGTGAGAGGTCAGCGTACATACACCCTGAGCCAGCATTCTCGGATAAAAATGTGCAAAAAGGCTTAGGCTTGATAGACTTCGGCGCCAGATACAAAGGCTACTGCTCAGATATCACAGTCCCATTCTCGATCGGGAAGTTGAATGAAAACCAGAAAAAAATCATCAAAACAACACAGGAAGCATATCAATGCTCGATTGATACTTTGGAAGAAGGGATGCCTGCATGGAAAGTCTTTGACCTCGCAAACAAAGTCCTTGAGAAGCATTCATTTGAATTTAAGCATTCGTTAGGCCATGGCTTAGGATTGGATGTCCATGAGTCGCCTAGCTTATCTCCTAAGCCTCAAACCAAGCGAGAATTGAAGGAATGGGAAGAAGCCAAACTAAAAGAAGGGATGATTTTCACGATTGAGCCTGGTGTATATGTTCCTGATGTAGGTGGATGCAGGTTAGAGAATGATGTTCTGATGACTAAGCGGGGAGCGGAAATTTTAACTAGGTCGAAATTAATAGAATTGTAAGGAGATGAAACATGAAAAGAAAAAAAGTAATCATAATGGGTGCAGCAGGCAGGGACTTTCATAATTTCAACGCCTATTTTCGAGGCAATCCCAGATACAACATAGTCGCATTTACAGCCACGCAAATACCAAATATTGCTGGGAGAAAATACCCAAAAGAATTGTCAGGCAGGTTCTATCCTAAAGGCATTCCTATTTACCCCGAAGAGCAGCTGCCAAAACTTATCAAAGATCTGCATGTGGAAGAGGTTGTTTTTGCTTATAGCGATGTTTCCCATGAGTATGTGATGAACAGATGTTCTATTGTCAATGCTGCTGGAGCAGACTTTAAGCTCATGGGAACTGATTATACCATGCTTCACTCGGAGAAGCCTGTGATTTCAGTATGCGCTGTGAGGACAGGATGCGGCAAGAGCCAAACCTCAAGAAAAATAGTCGACATCCTCAAGAAAAAAGGAATAAAAGTTGCTGCTGTCCGCCACCCGATGCCATATGGAAATTTGGCTGACCAGGCTGTCCAAAGGTTTGAAAAATACGAAGATCTGGTTGAAAATAAATGCACGATCGAAGAGATGGAAGAGTATGAGCCGTACATTGAACGCGGGTTAGTCGTCTACTCAGGCGTGGATTACCCGAGAATACTTGACAAGGCAGAGAAAGAAGCCGATGTTATAGTCTGGGATGGAGGGAATAATGACACTCCATTCATCAAGCCTGACATGCATATAGTTGTTACTGATCCCCACAGGGCAGGGAATGAAAAGACCTATTATCCCGGCGAGACCAACTTCCGGATGGCAGATGCAATCATAATAAACAAGATGGATACTGCTGACCTAAAAAATGTGAAGATCATCCTAGACCACGCTCAAGAAATGAACCCGAAAGCAATCATAATAAAAGCCAACTCTAAAATAACAGTTGATGATCCAGCATCAGTAAAAGGCAAAAGAGTCCTTGTTGTTGAGGATGGGCCTACATTAACCCACGGAGGCATGACATTCGGGGCTGGAGTGGTTGCTGCTCAGAGGCTTGGATGCGAGCTTGTAAACCCTAAACGCTCTGCAGTCGGCTCAATCAAAAAAATACTGGAAAAATACCCTCATCTTCAGAACCTGCTGCCTGCTATGGGATACGGAAAAAAACAGATGAAAGAGCTGGAAGATACAATCAACAAAATAGGATGCGATGCTGTTGTTGTCGGGACCCCGATTAATCTCGAGAGGCTACTTAAAGTTAACAAGCCATTAGTAAGGGTGAGGTATGACCTTGAAGAGATAGGCAAGCCTAATCTAACAACAATATTAAATGCATTCATAAGAAAACATATGTAGGTGATGATTATGGGAAGACATCCAAGAGACCATAAAAGGAAGACTATGCTCGCGAAAGCCAGAAGCAAGAAAAGGGGAATGAAAGGCTGGAAAGATTAAGTAATTAATTTAAGGGAAGAAATCTATATTTTATCTGTGAATAACAAAAAACTTTACTTTGGATTGTTCTTGCTGTTGATCATTTTAGCGATTGGCTTAATTGTTTTGAATTCTAAAAATAGTATTCCCGTTGAAGAAATAGAAAATGAGGAATATACTATCTATTCAAGCTTAATCGATGGAATGTATGCCACTGATCAAGTAGATTTGATTGTTATTATGGATCATGCTTCATTGGGTGGTCATGAATCTTTGGATCAGACATTGAATTATGTGAGTCAGCAGATTCCAGAAATAGAAAAAGACACCTTAGATGATTATAAAATCAAGAATACACAAAATTATCCATTGGAAAATTCATTTAATATTAAAGCAAAGGTCATACTTATAAGTCAGGTTGATTTTGATAGGATTTTTCGTCCAGATATAGACGGTTGGGAACAGTTCTATAAAATCTACCCAAAGTCTCAAGGTATTATGACTCTTTCAAGGGTTGGATTTAATAAAGAGAAGGATCAGGCATTGGTTTATGCAGGAAATCAAGCACATTATTTGGCTGGAAGAGGTTATTATGTGTTATTAACAAAAGAGAATGATATATGGGGTATTAAGAAGGATGTTATGACATGGATATCTTAAGGCCGATTTCTTCTACAACCTCAGCTTCTTCTTCATAATTCCAGATGTGTTTAGGGTATTTTTGGATGAATTCTTTGAATTCTTCTGATTCGAAGGTTTTCTTGAGGTAATAAACATACTCCTGAAATGCTTTGCCCCCGACCATTTTATTTATGCCAGGGCAATTCTTGAAAACGCCAATCACAGCTTTGCCTTTCTTATCCCTCATCAAGATGAACGGATACAAGGAGCAGTCAAAAGGCTTGCAGCCATTTATTCTGCATTCCCAATTCTTCCTGCCCAGAAAAGGGCACACTAAATAATCCTTTTCTTTCTTTAGTATAACCGTGTATAAGCCTTTATCAACTTTCTTGAAATTGTCGTTGTTCAAACCTCTTTTCAAGGCTTCATCCTTCTGTTCCTTCGTAAATAGCGGCGAGAAGTAGGAGCATTCCGGGCTAAACTCGCAGCAGTATTTGCAGGAAGAGCAACCTCTCGGCAAAACGAGCTGCTTCATTTTTGGCGGGAGCATATTTTCACTTTTGTCTTATGGGATAACTGGGATTTGAACCCAGGTCGCAAGCATTCACTCTTTAGTCAATCCATACTTCATTTGCCGTGTAGTTAATTTTATTTTTCCCAAGAAAATCTTTGAATTCTTTGCTTTTCGAAGATGGGATCATTAAGACACTTTTTTGTATTTTTTGGCCGTTTATTTCTTTTAGAAGACCTTCTTTTTTGTATTCTTTACCTCCAATTTTCTGTTTATATCCATACAATTTTCTCCATAAACTAATTTTTTCAGGTCTTCTCAACCTCGAGAAATCCAGTCTAAATATCAGATAAGGTTTCATATTTTCTGGCGAGCCTGTGTTAACACTGTAGACCAGGATGCCATTACTTTGAATTTCCCTTCTAAGTTCATCCCATTTTTTATCGTTTAACTTGCCCACTATAACTGAAAGTTCATTTTCAACGCCTTTTAACTCCCATTTTTCCCTGAAATTTTTCTGAAACAGCGATATAATCCTCCTTACTTCTTCTTCTTTTGCTTCATCAATGTCGATAAAAACATCAATATCACTTTTTTCATCAAATTCGCCTGATGCGACTGACCCATAAATGATTACCTTTTGCGGTGAAACTTTATTCTCAATTATAAATGATACTAAATTCAGCACATAGGAGATAATTTTATTTCTCATTTTTCATCAACTCTTTTATTGTTTTTTCCAATTGATTAAATAGTTTTATCGCATTTTTAATCTCTTTTTCTGACTTTTCTGACCCGTAGCTTAATTTTTCTGAAGCATTCTCCAAATCAATCATCTTTGAAAAAATTGTTTTCTTATTTGGAAAATCTGGCAGCCTATCATAAACCTTTTCCGACTTAAACCATCTGTGGTTTATCTGGACCCCAGAGTCAATTTTATTGATTTTATGCAAATAGGCTGACAATAATTCTATTATACCTCTGGATGTGTGCAAACCCAATATTCTTTGCGAATCTTTTATCCCTCGGTCAATGCTCCAGTCTATTACAGTTCTATGCTCTTCGAAAGCCTTCAGATGTGTTTCTTTTTTCATAAACTTATTTATGTTACTGAGTATATAAATTTTATGGTATAGAGTAACATATGTTACTGAGTATATTATTTCTATGCTACTCTGTCTACTAGTGGGATAACTGGTCTCAAACATTGGATTTTGTTTGATTTAAGGGTTTTATAGAAGTGCTTATATATCAGTTCGTTATTATAAGCATGGAGACAATGCATGACTATCACGCAGTTTGCTGGGTCGGGGCTTAAAAATATCGGAATACCTGTAAGATACAGAAACGGAGGATTATCTTTTGGTAAGTGGATATTATACGAACCAGAAATACCAGAAAGAACTGGGAATTTTGTTTATTCATGGCAATTAGTTGACGGCATTAAAGATGGTTCAATACCACCTGAAAAAATAAGTAATTTCGGAAGAACCGCTTTTGGGGAACCAATAGTTGCTACACAATTAATTAGAGATGTTTTTGGTTTGACAGGAGATGAAGTAACTCCATGGGCCGCCAGAGAATTGCATCGTGGGATTGAAAGGAATCCAGATGTTTTTTAGAGCTAAATATCCAGAATCCAAGAAGACTTCAGCAAATAAGAGAAGACGGAATAGTTGGCTACAGGATGAAATAATCATCCCTGATAGAATAATTTTTTTATTACATGGGATAACTGGGATTTGAACCCAGGTCGCAAGCATTTTGTCCTCAGACCCCAAGCTTGAAGCCTAAACCAAGCTAGCCGATTACCCCTGATTCACTCTAGGAATAATTGTTGGAATGAGTGTATATATTATTAATCTGTTAAAAATTGTTGGATAATATGGATTGGGACTTGAGACGTAAGCCTTTGGATGAGTACGCAGAGAGAGAGAGTACTGGAATACCTTCATATAGGAGGTTAGATAGAGAGAGAATATCTCCATTTTATCAGGAGTTATATTCTTGGATTGGAACTGTTTTATTTTATATTGGCGGGAAGCCAGACACAGAGGGTTGGAGAGAAGAATTTGCTGCAAAAGAAATGACACAAGAAGGAACAGATTTCTTATCTATTAACGGGAGAATATACCCAATGTGGGCTATACTAGAAATAGAAGAACTGCATAGAAGATATCCTGAATACTTCAAGCCTTAACAATAAACATTAAAAACACAAAAACTAGAGAATTATAGCATGGCTAAAAAAACCCAACCGAAAAAACCAATGTCAAAAACCATCGCTTTAGTCTTCGTTCTTCTAATGATGGGGTCAACAATAGGGTTGTTTGTGGAGATTATCTTAAGGCCTTCCAACCAGGTCGAAATCCCCCAGAGCAGAGTCATTAAATACCATCTCACAGAGGCTCAGGTCAAGATATTGCTTGCAAACTATCAGACCATTCTTGAGTATAACTATCCACCTAACTGCTTCGACTGCAATAGTTTTTTAACATCTTTGGAACAATGGACCATGTCATCTGATGATCAGATCTATCTCCAGGAAATCCAGACAGATGGCAGTTCTAGTAAACTCACGATTGTAAGCCTGCGAGGTCAGAAAACCCTATACGATCCTACTAAGGATGATGCTAGGGCTGAGATATGTGATTTGCTTATATCTAGGAGTTTGTTCTGTATATGAGGTAATGATTACTTTTTGAGCTTTTCATCCATTTCTTTTATCTCGCTGGCAAACCTTTGGATTACTCTAGGCAGGTCTTGAGGCTCAACACTTAGAATGCTTGCTGATTGCTTGAGCAGTTTTTCTTTTCTCTTGAGCTCTTTCCATTCTTTTTCTGATATTTGCATGAATAGTTATTGGAGGGAATGGTTAAATTAATTGTTATGGGATTAGTCCCTACGGGACACGCCGCAGGCGGAAGTTGAAAAATTTCCAATATATTTAAATTCAAAAGATGAATATAGCTAGCCAAGGCAAAACACAGAAAGAAGCGTTAAAAAATCTAAAAGAAGCGTTGGAACTATATTTGGAGGATGAAGATGCAAAAATTCCTGCTAGAAATTTTGAGCCTGTTTTAACCTTTGTTAGAGTTGATGATTTTTGCCACACTACACGTTTTTGACTAATTTTCTTTTCTCTTTCCATTCATTAAACAACTGTTCCACTCTTTTAGGCAGTTCATCTTCCTTCACTTTGAGAACATCACAAGATTCTTTCAGCAGCCTCTTGCTTTCTTTCAACTCCTTGACTGCAACATCTCCAGCAACAAACTCCAGCCTAACAACCCCGTCCTGCACTCTTTTGGTCTTGGCAATAGAAATAAAACCTATCTCGCTTGTATTGTCAACATGCGTCCCCCCACAGGCTTCATGATCTAGTTTGTCAATCGATACTATCCTCAGCATCTTCTCAGGCGCTACACCGCCCTGATAAATCCTGAACCCATACTTCTTCTCGGCTTCATCTCTTGGTAGGACTTCTTTTGTGACAGGATAATTCTTCTTGACGATTTCATTTGCCCTGTCCTCTATCTTCTGGATTTGTTCATCTGTTAGCGTGTCGTAATGTGTTATGTCTAGGCGGGCTTTTTTTGTTGTTTTCTCGGCTGAGTGCTGCCATACCCATGATCCAAGAATGTCTCGGCAAGCTGTGTTAATCACATGAACAGCTGTATGGTGTTTTGTTAATATTTCCCGATTGTACAGGTTGACCTTGCCTGTGATTTCTTGGCTTTCTTTAAACGTGCCTAAAATCCTGTGGGCAACAACACCTCCGAACTTCTGGGTATCAGAAACAGGAACATCGTCAATAAATCCTAAATCCGCTTTCTGGCCCCCGCTCTCTGGATAGAATGCTGTCTGGTCTAGGACAACCCATTTATCATCTATCATCTTCAGGACTTTCGCTTTAAATTCGGTCATTTTCGAGTTCTCATAAAAAAGAAGCTTAGTTTCAGACAGCCCTTCAACATCCAACTGTTCCGTATCGATCTTCTTAGGTGGGTTTATGTGCTTTTCCGTGACTTTGATGTAGAAATCCTCTGGCGTTTTCACGTCAGGGTTGAAGTCGTTTATCAGCTCGGGTGTTATCCCATCAGAATCATACATTCTAACCATTTTCTCCTCGGTGAATTCTTCTCCGTCTTCGACCATCTTTTCGACAATCCTTTTCGTTCTAAGCTTAGTCTCGTGGAACCTCTTTCTCTCTATTTCTAGAATTTTCTTGACTGATTCTATGTTTTCTTTCAGTTCAGGTATCATAGGCTTCAGGTGATCAGCATGCATTGAGCAAACATCTGACAAATCGATATTCCAGTGATTGTCGTCTATGAATCCTAAAGCACGCCTTAGAATGACTCTAAGATTGTATCCCCCGCCTACATTGCTCGGCAGCATCCCGTCAGAGATAGCCATTGCTAATGCTTTAGTGTGGTCGCAGATTGCATACAGTGCTTCCATTGGTTTTACTTTCTTATCCAGGACATCTACACTCACTCCTAGCTGTTCTGCCACTTTTTCGCGGGCTTTCTTTATGCTTTGGACTTCATCTATGTTCAAACTCCCTGCTAATTTCGAGTATTTCAGGAAAAAATCGTGATCATAATCTATCCCCGCCTGTTCCTTGAGTTTCTTGAGTACTGGCCCGAAGACTATGTCGTAGCTTGTTGGAGTTCCGTTGCAGAGCCAAGGAAACCTCTCTAGTCCTGCACCCATATCTATCACTTTGTTTGTCATCTCTTTGACTACTCCATTGTTTTCTATGAACTCAGTGAAAACAGCGTTTCCCAACTCTATTCCTTTAACAAAATACTCCATGGATGACCCGAAAGCCCCATAACCAACCCATAGATCCTCGACAAACACTACCTCTTTCTGGGGAATGCCGAAAGTCTGCGTTAGAAGATTGTAATCCAATTCTATGCACTTCTCCTTCCAGTAGCCTTGCTTGCCGTCGTAGATTGAGTGTTGTCCGACCATGCAGAAATTCGTGTAATGTTTTCCCGTGACTCCGACGTTAGGTATGTCCGGGAATCTCAAGCAGAACTGCGGCACGATCAACGGGTTAGCAGGCATCTGGAAGACTACCTGCCCCTTTTCAACCCTCTGGAAGTCGATTATCGATGCGATTGTGAAGAACAGATCAGGCCTCCACCTGCAGACAATCGGGTATTGCTTAACACTTGTATGACCATTTTGTTTGAAGAATTTCTCGATTTCCTGCCAGGATTCGATGTAACTAAACCTCTTCTGGGTGGGCGGATTCCCGAGGAATTCGTAGTCTTGGCAGGGCTGATCAGGGCAGTGGTTTCTCTCAGGATCGGCGGTCCAGTAACCTTTGCCGCATTTAGGGCATATTTTCCTCTGGAAGCCTTTGTTAACGAGAAAGTCGATTTTGTAGTATTTTTCCCAGTCTTTTTGGAATTGTTTTCTGAGGGTTTTTTTATCGGGCATAGCTATAATTAGGTTGGGAGAATATTTAACGGTTTAATCAACATTTCTTTGATGTTGGATTACTACTTATTTGCAGGTTCTATTGAAAATAACTAAATATGTTACAATAAAATTATCTATATTGACTATTCAATCTTTCTTTATGATTAGGATCAAGTAAAACTAATGCTAAAAGACTTAAATATTCTATAGGTTTTAATGTAGCCCTAGCCGCTCTGGCTTTTCCTGGTGAGTCGATATATGCTGCGACTTTAGGTCCAATTCTATCATATATTCCCCTTATCACTTCATGAATTCGCGGAAATAATTCCATTAATAATTGCTCGCCAGCGTTAATTCTCTGTAGTTGAGCTGTTACATCAATTGGTTCCCCAGATCGGTTTCCTATATATAAAAAACCAGAAGAAAAACTATTTGCTGCAGTCACACAATAATCCCTTTTGGGACCTGTTGCAACAGGCGCTGCTTCATATCCACCTTCCTCACCAGATTCGACAGTTTCTGCTACTGTACGGAGAACATCATCACTCACGATACTTAAATCATGTCTACTTAAAACACCTTGTATATGACGGCAACCAGTGGATCTAACATAATCTTCCATCTCTTCTCTAGACATATTATCTAATTTACTCATAAAATCACTCTAATGGTTTAGACATGAAATTAAATCTAATAGAGACCATAATATTTAAACATTTCTATTATTTACCACATAGAAGTAAATACTACCCAGCGACTCCCTGCCTCTCAGAAAAGAGCATGATTTTACCTAACTCTTCCATTAGCTTAGGCTCAACAGAAATAATATCAGTAGTAGTAATGATTCCAACCAACTGCCCTCCATCAAGAACAGGCAGCCTTTTGATTTTATGATCAACCATTGTTTGGCATGCATCATTGAGCTCTGCATCCGCATCAATAGTTATAACATCTTTTGTCATCATTTCTTCAACTAATGTCACAGACGGGTCTAATCCAGTTGCAACAACTTTTCTTATGATATCGCTTTCAGTGATCACGCCGACTATTTTCTCGTCTTCAACAATAATTAAAGATCCGATCTCATGTTTAGTCAATGTTCTTGCGGCTTCTTTGATTGATATGTCTTTGCTGGCTGAGATGACCTTTGGGTTCATCGCATCTTTGACTTGCATAGATAGTAATTGAATTGTATGAATAAAAAGATGTTATTTTCTAAGTGCTCACGCACACTCCGCAGGAGGAAGTTGAACGAGTTTAGCAGACTATTCTAAGCATTGAGCAAAATTTTTATTAACTCAAGAGGCAAAGATGAGTTATAACAGGGTTTTCTGGCATGCTTTGGGCTATATGGTCAAAATTGAGTGATCTCAGTATGAAGATTGGAGAAATTTCTGGAAGGATAAACAGATATATGAAAAGAAGAAGAAAGTAACTAAAACCCAACTTCAACTACTTTGTCTTTGAATTTCAATTCATCTTTATTCTTGCCTTCAAGCTTCCCAACAAGTACTTTACCAGCTCCAACATCCTTCTCAAGCTTGGCAGCGAACTTCTTCAACACTTTTTCTGTTCCAGTGTCAGATTTAATTGTCAATTCAATTTTATCGCTGACAATCAACCCTTTTTTCTTTCTCATAGCCTGAATGGTTCTTGTCAACTCCCGATATAGTCTCTCTTGAGCTAGCTCTTCATCTTCTGACAGGTCTAAAAATAACTTTCCTTGGTCGAATTCTATTGATGACAATTCTCCTTCTGGATCTTTCTCAACAACTTTAACGCTCTTGGCATTCGCCATTTTTCCTAAGATGTTGCTTAGATTCTCAACCGCATCCTTAACTAATTTTTCCTTTGATACAATTATCATCTCTTTGACAGGCCACTTAAGCTTGAGATTAACTTTCTGCCTGGCGGCTAAAGAATTCTCGACTAGAACTTGCACTAATTCCATCTCTTTTTCTAATTCTTTGTTTAGCATAGTCTTATCAACTTCCGGCAGGCTAAACAAGTGAACACTCTCTTCCCCCCCGATCAGCGCTTTAACTACATCCTGATAGCCTTGTTCAGCAATATACGGGCATATAGGAGCAAGCATTTTTGTCAAAGCATCCACAACCGTCATGATTGTATAGAATGCTGACTCTTTATCTTTGCCTTGATAGCCGGGCCATGTTCTTTCCCTGATTAATTTGATATACCATCTGGAGTAATCGTCTAAGATGAATTTCTGCAGCGCTTCAATTGACTTGTGGTTCTGGTATTTGCTGAAGTAGTCGTCATACTCTTGGATAGTTGAATGCAGCCTGGAAAGAAGCCATTCATCCTCTTTCTCTAGTTTAGGCTTATTTTTAGGAAATTCGGTGACATAGATTTTGACGAATTGAAATGTATTCCTAACTATATTCAGGGTCTTCGCAGCAGTATCAACTTCAGGCCAGTTGAAGTAGAAGTCATTCCAAGCAGGGCTTGAGAGGAAGTAATACCTGAGTACATCCCTTCCATACTTTTCGATTATATCTTCCGGAGCTACAATATTGCCTTTGGACTTGCTCATCTTGTTGCCGTGCGCATCTAAAACAAATCCATGAAATAGAATATTTTCATACGGTCTTCTATCAAATGTAATCACACTGGTTATCATCTGCGAGTTCCACCAGCCTCTAATCTGGTCAGGTCCCTCCAGGTTAAAGTCATTAGGCCACAATTTCTTAAATAGATCCTTTTTTTTCGGATATCCAAGGCTAGCCCAAGCAGCCAATCCCGAGTCAAACCATACATCTAGAACGTCAGGAATCCTTTTCATCCTGCTTCCGCACTTATCGCAATTGAGGAAGACTTCATCAACATAAGGCCTGTGAAGGTCTTCCAGTCTTTCAGGCAGTTCATCAGATGATCCTATAACTTTTGTGTATTCGCATTTCCCGCATTCCCAGATTGGCAGCGGTATTCCCCAGTATCTTTGCCTTGTAACAGGCCAGTCTCCTAATGATTCCAGCCAGTTGTTGAATCTTTTGCCAGCCCATTCAGGAATCCAGTTAACTTTTTTGTTTTCTTCAATTAATTTTTTTCTTATTTCAGTTACACGAAAAAACCACTGAGGCACAGCCATGAATATCAGAGGCGAGGAGCATCTCCAGCAAAACGGATAGTCATGCGATATCTTCTCGGCTGCGAACAGCATGCCTCTTTCGCTGAATTCTTGGGTCATATCAATGTCAACATCTTTAACAAACCTTCCAGAGTATTTCCCGCATTCTTCATTGTATGTCCCGTTCATATTCAACGGAGAGACTATCGGCAATCCATTCTCCTTTCCAACCTTGTAATCTTCTTCCCCATGTCCAGGGGCGCAATGGACTAGGCCAGACCCATCCTCTAGTGTAACGAATTGGTCTGATAATACGACTCTCCAGGCATTCTTTATGTTTTTGTGAAAAGGAAATATATCAGAAAGCGGATGAATGTATTCCATTCCTTCAAGATCTTCACCAAGAACAACTTTTTCTGTTTCGTATTCGGCTATCTTTGCTTTTTCCATAACTTTGTCTACAAGCGCCTCGGCAAATATCAGTGTATCATTTCCCACTTTTACATAAGAATATCTTGCATCTGGCTTAGCTATTATCCCTGTGTTTGAAGGCAGAGTCCACGGGGTAGTGGTCCAAATCAACAAATAAGTTTTTTTTTCTCCTTTTACAGGAAATTTAACGTATAATGAAGAATCAGAAACATTTTGGTATTCAATCTCGTTATATGCTACTGCTGTCTCGCAGTGCGGGCATACTGTCACGGAGTATTTGTCTTTGTAAAGCAGGCCTTTGTCAAACCCAACTTTAAATGTGTACCATGCGCCATCAATGTAGGATTTGTTCAGCGTCAAATACGGGTTGTCCCAATCCATCCATACACCCAGGTTAAAGAATTGATTATTCATGATGCTTATGAACTCTGTTGCGAATTTTCGGCATTCCTTGTTAAACTCCTCGACTCCCATTTTTTCAATATCCTGCTTGGATTTCATGTTGAGCTTTTTCTCGACTTTATTTTCTATAGGCAAGCCATGAGTATCATATCCAGGCTGCGACCATACATCAAAACCTTTCATTCTTTTGTATCTCAGAAACGAATCCTTCAAAACCTTGTTCCAGGCTGTGCCTAGATGAATGTAACCTGTGGCGTAAGGCGGACCATCAAGAAAGTAGAATTTCTTTTTTCCTTTGTTGGTCTTTAAAGCCTTTTTCGGGATATTATTCTTTTCCCAGAATTTTTGGACTTGCTCTTCTTGTTCCTTGACTGTAGCCATTATTCACACCATACAAACAAAAGATTAGAGTTTAAAGTAAATAAAAGCAAGGATTCAGATGCCAATCCGGTCAACACCCACTAATATCACTGGTATAATTAGGAAAAGAAGATACTTAAATGTTACTTGAGAGAATTCTATATTATTATCATGAATTCTAGGGTTTCTCTCCAATAACAATTATATCATGCCTTCTAATTTTTATTCCTCTTTTTGTGCTGAATTTTTTTTGGATCTCATTTAATACTTTAACGTCTTTCTCTTTAGAAAAGTTCCTAACAGTGACTTTTACTTCCTCCAGCAAAAGGATTAAATCATCAATCGTAGGATAGTAGCAGTCATAAAAAATCGACATGCTTCTGATCTTGCTAAAACCTAATAATTTCAAATCTCTTTCTAGCAGTTTTAATTTCCCCCCCTCTTTAATATCACATTGATGACCTCTTGGTCCTTTATCGTCGCTCCCGAACAAAAGTTTCATATCCCTCTTATCCATTTCACCTGGATATTCTATATAAATTCTTCCTCCAGGTTTTAAAACTCTGAATACTTCCCTGAAGTCCAATCTGGCCAAAAGGACTGTTGCTAAATCAAAGATACTACCTCTAAAAGGAAGCTCTTGAGCGATACCTTTAATAAAACTAACGTTATTTGTCATATTTTCTTTTTTGTTTTTTCTTGCTATTTGAAGCAATTCGAAATTCGGGTCTAGGCCATAGAAATGTTTGCAAAATTTCGCAATGGGTATAGTCTTATATCCAGTTCCCATGCCAATATCCAAAACAACTGATTCTTTGTTAACCATTTTTTTCAGTTGAGGTATTCTCTCATATGGTATTGCATCAGTATCCGGTTTACCAGATACTTTGGCATATTTTGACGAGTAAGGCCTTATTTTGTCATCAACCATACTATTATTTTAATCATTGAGAAATATAAAATCAAAAAATGAAGGTTCATCGAACTCTTTGTAGATAATTTTCATAGATTTTTTCAAGAAAATTAAGCTTAATTATTCTTTGCAACTCTAAATGTTTCAAAATATCGTCTATTTTAACATCAATACAATATCCATCTTTAGAAGAGAAAAAGATTAGATTTATGCTGTTGGGATTAATGCCTTTTAGCGGAAGCAAGGACTTTCTTCTTTTATACTCCAAACTAATTTCCTTTAACTCAGATTGAATACCCTCTTTAAACCAATCAGGAAATAATAACTTACTACTTTTTTGTGCAAGTATATTTGTCGATCCTATAAAATCCCCTCTACCAGTCAATGCTAACTCAAAAATCATATTTGAAGCAACATCAAACCCATACTTTTCCGAAAATTCGTTTAAAAGTGCTTTTTTTGGATCTAATTCCATATTTTTTTGAATTCCGAAAGTTTCCATGGGTGTTGTATTCACGCTCAGTATCCCGTCATCAGTCAGCTTCTTTCTAATTAATAAAAGGAATTCAGTTAAATCATAACCTGTTCTCCTCATGTTGCTCAGCAGAAAATTTGCAATAATTAGTGGGAATGTGTCTTGTGTTTCCATTAAATATTGAACAGCATCTTGGCAAATGAAGGCAACTCTTTTTCTTGCATCGGAAGTTACACTAAATCCATTTTCATCCAGACAAATTCCATATCTTGCTAATTTATTCAAATGACCGCTTAATCTATCTGTACTCATGTCTCTGTTAGGTTCATCAGGATCCTTGCAAATACTGCTTATTTGAGACCAAGGAATTTTTTCCCCTTTTTGTAGTTTGTGAATAATTTCCCATCCTTCCTTGTTCTTATCAACTGCCACTATTTTGATATCTCTTTTTCTTATTTCTGGATTCATTGCTAAAACAAAAGGTTCAATTGGACCAGAACCCAGCAACAATATTGATTTTGCATCAGGAACTAATGCTAAAGCAACCAGAATTGAAATATCATTTCTTCCAGGATATGTAAATGTGCTTGGAGAATCTAATGTATGGGGTTGGATCATAAATATTATCCTCTAAACTTAAAGTTTTATATCACATATTTTTTTGGCGAGCCCAATGTAATTCTCAGGTGCCAATTCCAGCAGTTCTTTTTTAACTTCCTCAGCAACATTCAGGTTTTTAATAAATTTTTTGATATCATCTTTTCCTATTTTTTTCCCTCTAGTCAGTTCCTTCATTTTTTCATAGGCTCCTTCTATTCCTTCCCGGCGAAGAATGGTTTGAATCCCTTCAGAGATAATTTCAGGATAATCCTTCAAATCTTGACTAATTTTTCCTTTATTCACTTCTATTTTTTCTAATCCTTTTAATGTGCTTTGATATGCAATTATACTGTGTGCAAATGCAACACCTATGTTTCTGATAACAGTACTATCTGACAAATCTCTTTGTAATCGAGAGATGGCGAGTTTATTGCAAAAATAATTCAACAACGAATTAGCTACCCCAATGTTTCCTTCACTATTTTCAAAATCAATCGGGTTGACTTTCTGAGGCATGGCTGATGAGCCAATTTCATCTTCTTTAACTTTTTGTTTTAGATAATCCATACTGATGTAAGTCCACAAATCCATGTCAAGATCAAGAAAAATATTGTTAATTCTGATTATGTTGTGGAATATTTCTGCGAAATTGTCGTATGGTTCTATCTGAGTAGTGATTAAATTCTCTTCTAACCCAAAACTTCTAATAAAATCTTTTGAAAACTTTATCCAATCTACTTTCGGGTATGTTGCAACATGAGCATTATAATTTCCTACAGCTCCATTGAACTTTGCAGTCAATCGAATTTTTTTAAGTTGGTTAATTTGTCTTGTTAATCTATGAGCAAACACAAAAATTTCTTTTCCTAATGTTGTTGGGACGGCTGGTTGGCCATGTGTCCTCGCAAGCATCACTACATCTTTATTTTCTTTGGCTAGTTTTGTTAATGCCTGTTCTACTGATTCAATTTCTTTTAGAAAAATGTTTTTCAATGACTCTTTGATTGATAACGCATAGGCTATGTTGTTAATATCCCAGGTTGTTAAACAAATGTGAATTATTTCTGTGAAATCTTCTAATGATGTTCCCTTGATTTTATTTTTGATAAAATATTCAGCTGCTTTCATATCATGGTTAGTTATTTTTTCAATTGATTTTACTTCTTCACCATTCTTTAAGTCAAACTTCAAATACAATTTTCTCAAGATTTTTTCTTCATCATTTGTCAACTTCCTTACAATTCCTTGTTTTGAGAGAAATATCAGATACTCGACTTCTAATCTTATTCTATTCTTAATTAATGCAAACTCTGAAAAATATTCTGAGAGTGCTTCTACTTTTTTTCTGTATCTGCCATCAACCGGGGATATCGCTGTCAACTCATTCATCTATTCACCTCAAGTCTATTGTAAATTCTCTGCCAGCTCCAAATGAAATGAATTTCACCTGGATTCCAACATTATCTTCAATAAATTTCAAATAATTTCTAAGTTCCTTTGGCAATGTATAGTACCCTTCTTTTGCGATTCTTAACCACTCTTTTTCTGTTAGGTCATCCCATCCTTCCAGCTCTTCATATACAGGTTCGGATCCTCTGAATACTTTCAAGTCAAATGGCTGATTTTCTATTATTTTATTATTATATTTGTATGCAGTGCAGACTTTCAGTTTCTTCAATCCGCCAAGAACATCTAGTTTTGTTACTGCTAATGAACTCAATCCATTTACCATTACTGCATGCCTTATATTTACAAGGTCCAACCATCCGCATCTTCTAGGCCTGCCAGTGGTCGTGCCGTATTCTTTTCCTTTAAGTCTCATATATTTACCCTGATAATATTCATTTTCCTGATTGGCTTTCCCCAGTGCTTCTGATTTTTGCTTTTCAAAAGTTGGCTCTATTTTATCCCAAGTTCCTTCACCTTTAGTTTGCTCATCAGTCCCGAGTTCTGTTGGAAATGGACTTTTGCCAACTCTTGATGTATATGCTTTGGCTACTCCGAAAACTTTATCAATTTTTGTCGGCCCAACACCTGTTCCTGTGCATGCTCCACCTGCTATTGTATTAGATGATGTCCCGAATGGGTACATTCCATGATCCAGACATAATAAAGTTCCCTGTGCTCCTTCAAACAGGATATTTTTTCCTTGATCTAATAATTCATTGATTTTTTTGGATTCATTGCCGATATATTTAGATAATTTCTTGCCATAATTAAAATATTCTTCAAACACCTGTTTTTCATCTGATTCTATTTTTTGGTTGTAGACATATTCTAGTGTCTTCTTTTTGATTCTGTATAAATTCTCCAGTTTTTCTTTCAGGATTTCTTTATCCAAGAGATCAACAACCCTTATCCCATTTCTCGCTGTTTTATCAGAATATGTTGAGGCTATTCCTCGTCTTGTCGATCCAGCGGATAGTTTTCCTTGAGCAACATCCGATAATCCGTCCTGTTGAACTTGGAAAGGAAATATTATATGAGCTTTCTGACTTATCAACAAGTTAGGATTAATCCCTCTTTTTTCCAAATCTTCTATCTCCTTTAATAATACTTCTGGATTGATCACCATTCCTGCACCTAGAACACCGAACTTGCCTTGAACAACACCGGATGGAATTAAATGGAATTTGTAAACTTCTTTTTCAACAACAACTGTATGCCCAGCATTATTCCCGCCTTGGTATCTAACAACTGCATCAGCCTCTTCTGCTAGATAGTCGACAATTTTTCCTTTTCCTTCATCTCCCCATTGGGTACCCACAACTATTGTTCCAGTCAAATGCACACCTCCCTAAATAGATTTAATTATTCCCTCCCCTGCGATCAGCCCAGTAGCAGCAGCGCCAACTATATTACCCGACACACCTGCCCCATCCCCAGCGACAAACAAGTTTTTAACAGAAGTTTCCAGATACTTGCTTGTCCTGATCTTTGATGACCTAAGCTTGATTTCAGGAGCATAAAGAAGAGTGGAGCCAGAGTTTATTCCAGGCATAACCTTATCCAATTTCTCTAAACCTTCAATAATATTTACAACAACTCTGTGAGGCAAAGCCATTGAGATATCCCCAGGAACTACATCCTTTAAGGTAGGGTCAACTAAACCTTTTTTAATTCTTCCCCAAGTGCTTCTTCTTCCTTTCTTCAGGTCTTCCAACCTTTGAAGAATAGGCTTCCCCCCGCCTATAGTTGTAGCCAGCTGAGCTATAGATTTAGCATATTCAGTCGTGTTTTCAATAGGCTCTGTCAGGACAACTTCTGAGACTAAAGCAAAGTTGGAATTTTCTGAGAGATGATCAGAGTTGGAGTGGCCATTCACACAAACAAACCCTTCATAATCTTCTATTCCCACTAACCCATTAGGGCAAGGGCAAAAAGTCCTTACAACATCTTCAAATGTTTTTGATTGAAGCATGAATATAGCTTCATACATGAGGTCAGAATATTTTTTCATAACAATAGCAGGGAATTCAACCCTTACACCAACTTCTATCTTATCATAATCATAGGGAATCTTGTACTTTAAAGAAAGGTCTTGCAGCCACTTTGCATTAATCCTGCCTGTAGCTAGAATAATTTTATCAAACTTAAGCTTTTCCCCTGACTTTGATACAATCCCGCAGCATTTAGAATCATTTATCAACAAATCTGTGATTTGGGTTTCATTTATTATGTTGACTTTCTTATCTTCTAGGTAATCCTGAAAGCTCTTCATTATAGGCGGAAGCTTGTCTGTGCCTACATGCTTTATCTTTCTGATGACCAGCCTAATGTTGCGTTTTTTCGCCTCTTCAACAAATTCATTTGCTTTATCCATATCTTTTGGATAATACTCAGAATTCACCCCAAAATCTATGAATATCTTATCAACTTGATCAAGGTATTTCTGGTATTCAGGAATAGAAAATAGATGCAGTATTTTCTCATGGCTTAGCACAGGGCTGAAATGCAGCTTGCCGTCGGAAAATGTTCCAGCTCCCCCGATGCCGCACATAATGTCTTTGGGTGTTCTATTCTCAACGCGTTTACCCATGTCTATTAATGTGACATCCAAACCTTTTTTTTGTGACAACTTATATGCAGAAAACAATCCAGCAGGACCAGCGCCAACTATTCCTATTTTCACCAAAATGTATCCTTACTAATATTTTTGAAAGGTAGAATAAATAGATTTAAGACAAAATTTAGATGATGCCGAATAGTAGATAAATAGCATCGGTATGAAATTCTCGTATAGTACTTACCTCCCTTGGTGCTTCTGAGACGATTAATAGATTGTAGGAAAATCAGATGTACGAAAGTTAACTACTCGTGCTAAAGGTAGTTGAAATATAAATAATAAAAGAAATAATTATTTTTATGGGAAGTCTTCATCCAAGATATGCTAGAGCAATTTCCTCTGAAAGTAGAGATGCTCCTCAGGGTATTTGGCCTTTTGGAAGTCTGGTACCAAGTATAGGAATACTTCAAGAATACTATGCAAAACTGTGGGGAGTTGATTCTGAAGAAGTAAGGATTGAAGTTTTTGTTCATGGCTATGTTGCTTCGAAAACGACAAATCTTAGCTAATTTTTTCAAAAATACCGTTACCACATATATCAATTTTAAGAGCAGAGGAATACACCGGATAATAAATTAATTCTTCCCCACTAAAATAACATTAGAAGAAAGAATTTATGAGGTAGGCATCCAATGACCGAATGCACACTGTGCGGAAGGAACACAGACAAACTTTTCCTCGCTGAGGTTGAAGGGGCTCATATAGAGGTTTGCGAAGTCTGTGGCAACTTCGGGAAAATAATAGAAGAAATAAAACACAAACCAAAAACCACTTTTGTTAAAAGAGAAGCCAAGTCAGAATTAGAAGAGCCAGAAGAGGATTTCAAGCCAAATTATGGGAAGCTTATAATTCAAGCCCGCCAGAAGATAGGCCTAGAAAGAAAAGATTTTGCACTAAAAATAAAAGAAAAGGAGTCACTGATTAAAAGAGTAGAATCCCAGCAGATGATTCCTGATGCAAAACTCACAAAAAAAATTGAGGATTTTTTGGAGATAAAACTCAATCAGATTTACGAGTCAAGAAGGTTAGATCCTGCTGTAGAGAAAGGCTCTTTAACTCTTGGGGATATAGTAGTAGTGGAGGATGATTGACATGCAACTGAAAGGAAGGGATATGCTTTCGCTGAAAAATTACACAAAGGAAGAGTTGGAATATCTGATAGATCTAGGGATCAAGATCAAAAAAAATCCAGAGAAATATTACGATGTATTGAAGAAAAAGACTCTAATAATGCTTTTCGAAAAATCTTCGACAAGGACTAGATGCTCATTTGAAGCGGGTATGGCTCAAATGGGTGGGCATGCTATATTTCTGGATTGGCAGTCCTCGCAATTGTCAATAGGAGCTGAGCTCAAGGATGAAGTCCGTTCCATGGAAAGATACTGCGATGTGATTGCGGCAAGAGTTAAAAAACATAAAACCATTCGGGAGATAGCTGATTCAGTCAAAAAACCGGTCATCAACATGCTCTGCGAGAAATACCATCCATGCCAAGGATTAGGGGACATGATGACTATTAAGGAGCATATAGGTAGTTTAAAAGGAAAAAAACTCGTCTACACAGGAATTGCAAATAATGTTAGTAACTCGCTTGTATGTGCGGGAACAAAACTTGGAATGAAAGTTGTTTTAGCGATTCCTGAGAAAGATCCTGATGCAGTTGATGTTGAACTTGAAAAAAAGGCAAAAGCAACAGGACTGTATGAAGAGACAAAAGACCTTAAGTCTGCTGTGAAGGATGCTGACATAGTCTACACAGATACATGGGTTAACATAGAATTTATGAAAGACCCTAAGTTCGCAGCAGAGAAAGAGAGAAGAATGAAAACATTCATGCCTTACCAGGTTAACGCTAAACTACTGAAAGACACTGGAAGCCATGCAAAGATTATGCATTGTCTTGCTGCGCATGTTGGGTATGAGATCACACGGGATGCGATCGACCACAAAAACTCAATAATCTTCAACCAGGCCGAGAACAGGATGCATATTCAGAAGGCGATTCTTGTTAGTCTGGTTGGATAGATTATGTTTCGATAATTTTCGAAAGATTTATATATAACTAAATATAAATATTGAAACATGAAGAAGAAAGAGTGGATATACAGAGAGATATTATATCAAGTTTTAGAAGAGAAAAAGAGTTTTATTACTCAGAGCTTTCTTTCTAAAAGATGTGGAGTCTCATTAGGGAATGTTAACCATGCTGTTGAACCATTAGCATCAATGAATGCAATAGAAAAGAAGCCAAGAGGTTTTACAGTCATCGGTGCCAAAAAAATACTTCTTTACTGGGCTTCTACAAGAAATCTGGACAAAGATATTGTTTATCAAACTTTTTCTAATATATCTGTTATTGAAATCGAAAAGATTATTCCTGTAAATATGTTTACGGCTTATTCTGGTTTTAAATTCAAGTTCAATTCTACACCTTCAGATTATTCAGAAGTGTTTGCATATGGGAATGCAGAGAAAGTTAAAGAGAGGTTTGCTGAAAAAAAAGGCAGGCCCAATGTCATTGTTCTTAAGACTGATAAGCATCTTATGAAATTCAAACAAATACCTATCGCTCAATTGTTTGTTGACCTTTGGAACATTAATACATGGTATTCCCAGGAATTCTTGAAAGTTTTAGAGGCGAAGATAAATGGAATTTTGGAATGACATTGCTACAGATAAAAGCTGGAAAGTGCTCATAGAAATATCCAAAAGATTTGATTTCATAATTATTGGCGGATGGGCTGCTTATCTACACACTAAAACACTGAAATCCAAGGATATAGATGTTGTAGTTGATTTTGACACTCTTGAAAAGATGGGTATGGAGTATAGACTAAAGAAAAATACTAACCTCAAAAAATATGAGATAATAGTGGATGAAATATCAGTAGACATATATGTGCCCTTTTTCTCTAAACTTGTAGTCCCTTTGGAAGATCTTAAAAGTATGTCAACTAGTATAGAGGGGATGAGAGTTGTGAATCCTGAGGTTCTGTTGATTCTCAAGCAGCAGGCAGAGTTTGAAAGAAGAGATTCGATAAAAGGTCAGAAAGATAGGGCTGATATCTTGAATGTTCTTATTAACTCAAGTGTGGAGTTGAAGAAGTATCTCAACCTTGTTCGGAAATATAGGTTAACAGATTATCCAAAAAGACTTAGAGAAATAGTAAAAACCGCCAGAAAGGAGTTTGAATACTTGGGGATAAGGAACCCAAGAAGAATTAAAATTCTGAAGGAAGAGTTGATGAAAAAGCTGAGAGAGTTGTGAAGTCAGTAGAGAATAGCTATACTATTTGTGATTTGTTAGTATTTATTTTTTTATTTTCTGGACTTGCGTAAATTGATTTTAATTCTTCGCGACAAATTACTGGTGGGTTCTTTTGAGATCTCCTTCTATTGAATAGGAAAATAAAGGTGAAAATATGATGCATTTTGGGATTAATAGCATAGATGCAGGGCAATACACTGGTCGAAAAGGATACACAGTTTTTAAAAATTTAATCACTAGGCAATTTATCGTTGTAGCTTCTCAGGTGGATTCATTCTATGAAGTCATGGGTGAAAGATGGGGCCGAAATCAAGATGATCCTATATGGAGCAATTATGTAAAAGTTGGATAGAATAGGTAATTTCATGTACAAACTAGTGAAGAATCCCTATAGTAATGCCGTGGATTTACTAAATGAACAAGGAGGTTGGGTGAGAACTTTATATCCTGGTCATATATTACCAGAAATTTTTGCCTGTTTTTCTTTTAACGGAAGCGTGCAATGTATGAGAGATGCAGAAGATTTGGTAGATTCTGTGCTTAAAATGGATTATATTCCAGTAGAAGTTGAATATGACTCTTCTAGGTTAAACGGGAAGCATCTTTCTGATTTTAACAGGAACTAGATTTAATGTTTATATCACATCTTTTGACTTCACCTTCTTTATTCCTTTGGCCTTGTTAAAGTCCTTGTCGAAAGAAATCAGAATATCAATATTCTAAAGTAGAAAATCAATTACCAATCAGTCAGTCATCACAACCAAAAGCCTAAAAAATCCTTTAGTGCAATAAAATATTGGTCATATGAACATCTCTATCATCGGCAGCAAAGGCCTGGCAAAACAACTCGGCAAAAAAGGAACATCCTCAGACATAACTCTATACAACACATCCTTTCAAGGCAGATACTTCACATTCATAGAGCCCGAGAAATACCCAGAGAAAGTGCAAACGCTGTTCCAGGCAATGAGCATGTCGCAATTCACAATCCTTTATCTGACAGCAGACCTGCCGAAGAATATCCTAGGGGAATGCATAATCGCAGTCGACACCCTCAAGAAGAAAGGTGCTATTGTGCTTGATGTAATGGAAAAAGATGAGATAAAGCCAATATTGCAGGAAACATCTCTCAGGGATTTCCCGATTCTAGAAAACAACCCAACAAAAATATTCGAGTTTCTGTCTGAAATAGAGCAGGAGAACATCCAAGGCAAGCCGAAAGTTGTGATAGACCATTCCTTCCTTGTCAAGAGTGTAGGCAATGTTGCGCTTGGGACTGTTGCTTCAGGTGAAATCAAAAAATATGACAAGCTGACTTTATTCCCGGCGAAAAAAGAAGTGATGATTAAGTCCATTCAGATCCATGACAAAGATTACGACAAAGCGTCATGCGGAGACAGGTTAGGCGTATCTGTGAAAGGAGCGGAAGTTGAAGAGCTGAAAAGGGGGTCTGTTATATCTGATAGGATGGACTGCCTGAAAGAGCTCAGCGTGAGCATAACCAAAAACAAATTCTTCAAGGATGATATTCCAAATGAGGTTATGTGCATAATTGGGCTGCAATACGTCAGGGCTGAGATGAAGGAGAACAAGCTGTTATTCGAGAGCGAGATTGCTTATGATGGCGAGAAGATAATCATTCTGACACCAGAGAAGAAGATGAGAGTATTCGGAGTTGCTGCAGCTTTATCTGAAACATAAGTGCTCTGCTTTTTATTTCTTTAATCCATATTTTTAATTGGGGGTTGAGTTAAATAAACATGTTGCTTAATTAAGCCAACGTAATCCCAATATTCATCATGGAGGTGCATGTCTGTGATGAGCTATTCAAAACTTTCAAAAAATCCTAGGCTGTTTGCCAGATTTACCGGTCTAACCCCTG
>Ga0210038_1000198_pt1 | contig 41141 bp, 44 predicted proteins | sample CryGeyCG2114_020_FD_183970 | JGI IMG/M metagenome (GOLD analysis project Ga0210038, IMG submission 183970) | Groundwater microbial communities from aquifer - Crystal Geyser CG15_big_fil_post_rev_8/21/14_0.20 (SPAdes) (version 2) | ecosystem: Environmental > Aquatic > Deep subsurface >... | reverse complement strand
ATCTTGCCCTACCTAATTTAAATTGTTATACTCTAGCATAGCGGTCTCGCTATGACATGTCATAGCGAGACGGCAAAACTTATTAGATAAAAAGAAAATATGAGCAAAAATATGAGCAAATCGAGACATTCTGCTATGACATGTCATAGCGCTATGCTATAGCATAGCGCCGCAGTTTTTGCTTCCATACAAGATAATTTAAATTTATATATCGTGGACAGTCTCAATTTAAATATTTACAAAGAATATAAAGAGGGAACTTTAACTTTAGAAAAATTTCTTGATTATAAAGAAATTTTTCGGAAAATTGAGAATGAAGACGACCCGCGTCTTAATTTTATGGCTTGGCTGGCTAATTAAAATATTTATTTTGTTAAATAATTTACAATTCTGTCCGTGGCGGAAGGGTCGCATAGTGGTCTAGTGCGATTGCTTGGAAAGCAATTATGGGAGAAATCCCATCGCGAGTTCGAATCTCGCCCCTTCCGCTATGGACAGAATAATTAAGTTCTGCGCCCGCGGCGGGCGGGGAATCCCACCCTTTCCGCTCAAAATAATAATAATTAACCAGCGTCAAATGGAATGTGGATTATATCCACAAAGGCGGAGGAAAGATTGAAAAAGCGATGGCTTAAAGCGTTGGCATATTTATATGCTGGCGGGGCGTTCAATCAATTGAAAGCTCTTTTTGTTGAGTTGTTATCTTTTAAATTTTCTTGTATTATAAAATGTGTAAAATATTTCTATAAAAATTACCATGGACTTAAAAACAAAAGCCATTAATTTACATAAGCGTCATCAAGGCAAGTTAAAAGTTGCCAGTAAAATTCCTTTGCGGAATTTAAAAGACCTTTCCTTGGTTTACACGCCGGGAGTGGGGGCGGTCAGTTCGCTTATTGCCAAAAACAAAAAATTAGTCAGGGATTTAACTTTTAAAAGAAACAGCGTGGCTGTTGTTTCTGACGGTTCAGCGGTTTTGGGATTGGGAAATATCGGGCCAGAAGCGGCCTTGGCGGTAATGGAGGGCAAGGCAGTTATTTTTAAAGAATTCGCCGATATTGATGCCATACCAATTGTTTTAAACACTCAGGATTCGGAAAAAATCATTGAAATAGTAAAAGCCATTTCGCCAACTTTCGGTGGAATCAATCTGGAAGATATTTCCGCACCCAGATGTTTTGAAATTGAAGAACGACTTAAAAAAGAACTTGATATTCCGGTAATGCACGATGACCAGCATGGCACAGCTATCGTGGTTTTGGCAGCTTTGGTTAATGCGGCAAGGGTCGTCAAGAAAAAATTTTCTAATCTTAAAGTTGTCATCAGCGGCGTTGGCCCAGCTGGTGCAGCCACCGCCAAATTATTGCTCAAGGCCAGCATAAAAAACATTATCATTATTGATAGCAAGGGAATTATTTCAACCAAACGCCAAGACCTTTTGCCTTACAAAAAAGAATTGGTGAAAATCACTAATCCAAAAAAGTTATCCGGCGATTGTAATAAAGCAATTGAGAATGCCGACGTTTTCATTGGTCTATCCCGACCAAATGTTCTTTTATCTTCTGACGTTAAAAAAATGGCAAAATCAGCGATTGTCTTTGCCATGGCTAATCCGATTCCGGAAATTATGCCGGATGTAGCTAAAAAAGCCGGTGCTGCGATAGTCGCCACCGGCCGCAGTGATTTTCCCAATCAAATAAATAACGCCTTAGTTTTCCCAGGCGTATTCCGCGGCGCTTTGGACCATCAAGTCCGGCAAATCACCGACAAAATGAAAATGAAAGCCGCTTACGCATTGGCTGGTCTGATTAAAAAACCAAATCCGAATAAAATTGTTCCTTCAATATTTGACAAACGTTTAGTAAAAACCGTGGCTAAGGTAATCAGATAAAATGTTTCTTCGGACCAAAAATATCAAACTTTCGCCGATTAAGCAGATGGAACTTTTGGCTGCCAAAATTCCGGATGTAGTTTCTTTGGCTCAGGGCATTCCTTCTTTTGATACGCCGGATGTCGTTAAAAAAGCAGCGATAAAGGCTTTAAATAGGGGAGTGGTGGCAAAATATTCATTGACTTACGGTCTGCCGGAGTTGCGGGAAACTATTGAGCAAAAATTGGCTGAAAGCGAAATGTATTATGATTTTGAGAAAGAAATTATTGCCACCGCCGGCTCAATCGAAGCGATTACTGCAAGTTTGATTTCAATAATTAATAGCAAAAAAGATGAAGTTATTCTTTTTTCTCCAAGTTATGCTTCTTATTGCGAGGCAATAAAAGTCGCCGCTGGCCGGCCGATTTTTGTTAATTTAATTGAAGCCGACGGCTGGCGGATTGATTTTAAAAATCTTGCCAGAAGAATAAATAACCGGACGGCAGCCATTATAATTTGCAATCCCAATAATCCGACCGGTACAATTTTTCCGAAAGAGGATTTGTTGAAAATCGCGGAATTGGCCTGGAAAAGAAAAATTTTCATTATCTGCGATGAAGTTTATAAGAACTTTATCTATGATAACGAAGTTACTTTTTTTTCTCTGGCGCAGATTCCGCAATTAAGAAAAATAGTCATCAGAGTGTTTAGTTTATCTAAAATCTATGCCATGACTGGCTGGCGAATTGGATTTTTGCATAGCGATGAAGAAAACGTTTCGGAAATCGTAAAAGTCCACGACTCTTTGGTAACTTGCAGCCCGGTCATTTCCCAATACGCGGCCATTTCGGCCCTGGATTTTGCCGACAAAGAAATTGAAGAATTCCGACAAAAATACCAGGAACGTCGCGATTTAATCTGCCGGCATTTGGACGATTTACCAGAATTTTTTTCTTATCAAAAACCTCAAGGAGCGTATTTTATTTTTCCTAAAATTATTCAATATAAGGAGGTTCGACCTCCTATGGAGGTCGAACCTCCAAAAATTAAATCTGCGTCTTGGCGGTTTGCCATTGATTTATTGAAAAAAGCCCGGGTGGCGGTGGTGCCGGGGCTGGCTTTTGGCCCATCTGGCGAAGGCCATATTCGAATGTCTTTTGGCAGAAGCGAAAAAGACATAAATGAAGCGATGAGAAGAATAAAAGAATATTTCAATGAATAATTTCTTTAAAAAAATTGTTCAATTTATACTGAAGTGGTTTGCCAAAGTTTATCTCTGGCGGATAAAACCGCATATTATAGTTATTGCCGGGACGACTGGTCGGCATTGGATAAAAGAAGCTGTCAAAGAGGCGTTAGAAGAGAAAAATTTTCTGGTTCGGGTGAATAAAAAAAATTTTAACGCCGAAATCGGTTTGCCGCTTTCTATTTTGGATCTTGCTTCCGGTGAGGGCAGTTTTTGGCGCTGGCTTGATATCCTTTGGCAAGCAGTTAAAAAAGCTTTTCGCTCCAAACCGCCGGTCTTAAAAGAATTTTTAGTTTTGGAAATGGCCATTGATCATCCTGATAATATGAATTATTTATTGAGCATTGTTAAGCCCCAGACGGTGATTTTAACCACTATTACCATGATCTATCAGGAAAATTTTGAAAACCTGGATGAAATTGCCAATGAATACCAAAAATTAATTAAGGTTTTATCCTGGAACGGTTTGGTGATTTTGAATTTTGATGACGAACGAATAAAGAATTTGACAAAATTTTCCAATAACAAAATCATTACTTATGGCTTTAAAGAGGGAGCAGATTTTTGGGTCAAAGAAGTTAAAAAACTTATTGACGGCCAAGAATTGAAATTACAAATCAATTATTCCAAAAATAAGGAGATTAGGTCTCTTAAAATCAACCGCTTTGGCAACCATCATATCTACGCCGCCTTGGCGAAAGAGGTAATTAAAGAAAGTTTTAAGATATCAGCCCCGGATTTTTTCAGGCAAATTCGCGGCTAAATTTAATGAAGCCCGAAAAGTTGCTTTATTTTGTTTTCGGATTAAAATTATAGACGATGACCTCACCCGTCCAAGAAATTAAAGAACGCTTGGATATTGTGGATTTTATCCGCTCCTACATTCCCCTTACGCCGGCCGGCAAAAACCTCAAGGCGCTTTGCCCTTTCCATAGGGAAAAAACGCCTTCTTTTATGGTCTCGCCGGAAAGGCAAATGTGGCATTGTTTTGGTTCCTGTGGCGAAGGCGGCGACATTTTCAAGTTCCTGATGAAATACGAAAATCTGGAATTTTATGAAGCCCTGAAAATTCTGGCGGAAAAAGCCGGCGTGGAATTAAAAAAAATCAGTCCGGCCGAACATAAGCAATTCGGAATTCTTTACGACATCAGCCAATCAGCCAAAGATTTTTTTAAAAAACAATTGGAGCAATCGACTGAGACGTTGAATTATCTTAAGGAACGGGGATTGAAAAAAGAAACTATTGAAGAATTTGAGTTGGGTTTGGCACCAAACAAATTTGACGATTTAAGTCGTTACCTAACTAATTCAGGTTATGATATTAAGGATGTTGAAAGAGCGGGTTTAATTTTTAAAACCGAAAGGGGAAGTTACGTTGACAGATTCCGAGAGCGGATAATGTTTCCCCTTTATAATCATTTTGGTAAAGTAGTCGGGTTTTCCGGACGAGTTCTTCCTCGATTAGAAGCGGAAAAACCGGAATTGGGAAAATACATCAATACTCCGGAAACGCTGATTTTCAACAAATCAAGGATTTTATACGGTTTTCATAAAACAAAAAAGCATATTTTGGAACAGAAATCCGCGGTTTTGGTAGAGGGGCAGATGGATTTTTTGATGGCTTATCAGGACGGCGTTAAAAATGTAATAGCCACTTCGGGCACTGCCCTGACTTTTGACCATTTAAAAACTATCCGTCGGTTAGCCGAGCAATTGATTTTGTGTTTTGATAATGATGAAGCGGGTTTTAATGCGGTTGAAAGGGCCATTGATTTGGCTAATGCCAATGATTTTAATGTTAAAATTTTAACTCTTCAGGACTTCAAAGACCCGGCCGAAGCAGCACAAAAATCACCGGGGGCATTAGCCGGACTCATTAAAGAGACCAAGCCGGCAATGGAATTTTATTTTGAAAGATACCTTAAGGAAAAAGTTAAACTGGAGTTACCCGAGTTTAAGAAGAAAATCAGGATTGTTTTGGCTAAAATCAAGAATTTAGCCAGCGCAGTGGAACGAGCTCAGTGGCTTAAAGAGCTTAGCCAAAGAACAAAAATTGAAGAAAAGACCCTGGCCGAAGAAATGGAACAACTTAAGACGCTGAACTACGCAGAAAAAAACGCTGAACTACGCAGAAATAGTCCGCGTCAGTCCGCGTCCAGTCTGCGTGAGTCAGCGTGTAGTCGTCGCGAACTAATTTGTCAGCGGTTGATTAGTTTGGCGATTTTAGACAAAGATTTTCAGGAAAGAATAAACGAACATCTGGATTATTTTTTAGAGGATTATTCATTGATTTTAAAATGCCTGAGGGAAGAGGCAAAATTAGAAGACGAGCGGTTAAATAATTTATTGAATTTAATTTCTCTTCGTTCTTCTTTTGAATCCTCCATTCTTGATCCAGAAAAAATAGAAAAAGAATTTCAGGAATTGCTTCATCAACTCAGAATAGAGTATCTAAAAGAGAAAAGACAAGGGTTAACTGGTTTGGTAAAGGAGGCGGAAGGGACCGGGGATGAAACAAAAGTCGCTTCGGTGTTAAAGGAATTCAATGAGGTTTCAAAATCAATCCAAAATGCTTAGAAAACGTAAAATTAAAAAAACCAAATCCAGAAAGAGGCGGGTAAAACGTCAGCTCAGACGGAAAAAGACCAAAAAAATCAGAAAACGAATTGATCTCAATAAACGCCATTGGCGACCCAAAGCCGCTTCCAAAAAATTCAAATTTGACGAATCGGCGATTGACGAATTGATTAAAATAGGAAGGCCCCGGGGATTTGTCACCGATACAGAAATTCTCTCCAATTTTCCCCATATTGAAAACGACGTTCTTTTTTTGGAAGAGATTTATGACCGCTTGGAAAGAGCCAATATTAAAGTCGTTGAAACCAATCAATTAATAGAAATAGAAAAATCGGATGTCAGCGAAAAAGAACTAAAAGAGGCGACCAAAATTGACGAAATCAGTTTGCCGGACGCGGTCCAGATGTATTTTAAGGAAATCGGGAAAACGCCGCTTTTAACCGGGCCTGAAGAACGGGACTTGGCCAAACGGGCGGAGCACGGCGATGAAGAGGCCAGACAGCAACTTATCCGGGCAAATCTGCGACTGGTCGTTTCGATTGCCAAGCGTTATGTCCATCGCACTCCGAATTTGAATATTTTGGATTTGATTCAAGAAGGAAACATTGGACTTTCCAGAGCGGTTGATAAATTTGATTACCGCAGGGGGTTTAAATTCTCCACCTATGCCACTTGGTGGATTAGACAAGCGATTACCAGAGCATTAGCCGACCAATCCCGAACCATCAGAATTCCGGTTCATATGGTTGAAACGATTTCAAAATACACCCAGACAAAAAGGAAACTGGCCCAGGAATTGGGACGCGAACCTTTAGCCGAAGAAATTGCCATTGAGATAGGCACTACCGTGGATAAAGTCCGCCATATCCAGAAAATCTCCCAGGAAGTGCTTTCCTTGGAGGCGCCGGTCGGAGAAGAAGATGAAGATTCCGTCCTTTCGGAATTCATCAAAGATGAAAAGAGTTTGACTCCGTCTCAACTGGCAGCCCAATCATTGCTTAAAAACAAAATCAAAGAAATTTTAGTTGATTTAACACCACGCGAACAGGAAATTTTGAGATTGCGTTTTGGTTTGGAAGACGGCATAACCCACACTCTTGAAGAGGTGGGGAAAAGATTCGGCGTGACCCGCGAGCGAATCCGTCAAATTGAAGCCAAAGCGCTGACAAAAATAAAAGCTCACAAAAAAGCAAAAGCGTTGGAAGAATACTAACTAATTTTGATTTTTTCCAAAGAATTTGCTATCATTTAATAAAGGTCACAATAAGATAATTAATTATATGAGTAAAATATTGGTTTTAGTATCGTTATTAGCGATTGGTTTTTGGGCAACAACCGCTTCGGCTTTGGCCCAGGAACAAACCAGTAAAGTGGATTTGGGTGTGGAAAACCCGGGTATTCTGCCAAGTAGTCCGTTTTATTTCTTAAAAGAATGGAGAAGGTCAATCACTAGGTTTTTTACCACTAACCCGGTAAAAAAGGCGGAATTGGAATTAAATGAAGCCAATGAGCGGGCGGCGGAAATTAAAAAATTGGAAGAAACTGCTCCTTCCAAAATTGAGGCAATCACTAAAGCGACGAACAATTATCAACAAAATATGGAGCGGCTAAGGGCGCGTTTAGAGCAATTAAAGCAAACAAGTGAAAATCCCAACGTTGATAAACTGGTGGAAAAATTAATTGACCGCTCAATCAAACATAACGAACTTTTTGACAATTTAAAAGACAAATTTCAAGAGCAGACGGATTTGAGGAATAGATTAGAAGCCGGACAAGAGAAAATTAGCGAAGTGATTTCAGAAATTCCTCAGCGATTCGAAAACGCAACCGAATTTCAGCAAAAATTACTTGATAAAATTCAGGATCTGCCCGATAGCCCGCTTAAGGAAGTACGGGCGGTTGAAATATTGAATAAAATTGAACAGAAATTATCGGGACAACAGGAAAAAATTCAAGAAGCAAAAGATAACTTGATTCAAAAAGCCGAAAACAAATTAAACGAATTAAACGAATTACGAGATTTAAAAAGTACCGCCACGACAACGAATGCCAATACAACAATTTTAAGGCAGGAAATTCAAGAAAGAATTCAGAGAATCAAAGAAAAAATCAACGTTCAGCAATAATGTCCTCAGAGGAAATTCGCCAATCATTCTTGGAGTTTTTTAAAAAGAAGGGGCATAAAATTGTCCCTTCTTCGTCTTTAATTCCGGAAAACGACCCGACAACCCTTTTTACCGGCTCAGGAATGCAGCCGATGTTGCGTTATCTATTAGGAGAAAAGCATCCTCTTGGGAAACAAATTGTAGATGTTCAAAAATGTTTTAGAACCGACGATATAGACGAAGTCGGGGATAATCGCCATACGACTTTTTTTGAGATGCTCGGAAACTGGTCTTTGGGGGATTTTTTCAAAAAAGAACAAATTCCTTGGATTTTTGAGTTTTTAACAGAAACAATTAGTTTAAACCCGGAAAACATTTACGTCACTGTCTTCCGAGGCAACGAGACCCTAAAACTTCTTCGCGACGAAGAATCTGTTAAAATTTGGCAAGAAGTCTTTGGTAGAGTTGAAATTGAAGCAAAGGCTGTCGATTTTTCCGAGAGAGATGGCATGCGGGGTGGAAGAATTTTTTATTATGACGAGAAAAAAAATTGGTGGTCACGCACTGGTGTACCAAATGAAATGCCCGTTGGAGAGCCAGGTGGGCCAGATAGCGAAATATTTTGGGATTTCGGTGCTGAGCTTAAAATTCATGAAAAGTCAAAATTTAAAAACCAGCCTTGCCATGTAAACTGTGATTGCGGACGATTTTTAGAAATAGGCAACAACGTTTTTATGGAATATGTAAAAACAGACAGCAGATTTTCTTTGCTGCCGCAAAAGAATGTGGATTTTGGCGGTGGCCTCGAACGGCTAGTGGCGGCTAAAAATAACGACCCAGATATTTTTAAAACAGATGTTTTCAGTGAATTGGTTGCAAAAATTCGCGAACTTGCCGGCGACATAAATGATAACGCAATAAGAGTATTTGCAGACCATCTCCGCGCTTCCATATTCTTAATTGCTGACGGGCTTAAACCTTCCAACAAAGAAGCGGGTTATATTTTACGCCGGCTTTTGCGCCGGATTTTGGCTTACACCGTAAAATATGATATTCACGCTGATTTGTTTCCGGCCAGCGTAGAGATTATTAAAGAAAAATTTGGAGAAATTTATCCGGAAGTTAAAGAAACCAAAATGATTTTAGAAGTTTTAGAAGACGAAAAACAGAAGTTCCATGAGGCAATTGGCCGGGGAATTAAAGAAATAGAAAAATATCCAAAAATCACCGGTAAAGATGCTTTTTATCTTTATGAAACTTTCGGTTTGCCATTTGAATTAATTAAGGAATTGGCACCTAAAGATGCTGTAAAAGCTTTATCAAAGGGAGATTTTGATAAAGAGTTTGAAAAACATCAAGAACTTTCACGCACTGCTTCAGCCGGAATGTTTAAGGGTGGATTGGTTGATATGAGTGAACAGACAATTAAACTTCATACTGCTGCCCATCTTTTGATGGAATCTTTGCGTCAGGTTTTGGGCAATCACGTGATGCAGAAGGGGAGCAATATTACCGCCGAGCGCCTGCGTCTTGATTTTTCTCATCCGGAAAAATTGACCGCTGAAGAAATTAAAGAAGTTGAGGATTTAGTTAATCAAAAAATTCAGGAAGATTTGCTAGTAAAAATGGAAGAAATGAACCTGGAACAAGCAAAAAAGCAGGGTGCTATGGGCGTTTTTGAGGCCAAATATGGCGAAAAAGTTAAGGTCTACAGCATAGGTGATTTCAGTAAGGAAATCTGCGGCGGACCGCATGTTCAAAAAACCGGCGAACTTGGTCATTTTAAGATTATCAAAGAAAAGGCCTCATCCAGCGGAGTGAGACGAATTAAGGCTGTCCTGGATTGACCCCGTTAGAAGTCTTGGAATAAAAAAATTTATTAAATTTTTTTATTTTGGTATTTTGCTGAGATTCATCCCGTGTAATGTCTCTGCTATAATCTACATATGCACCATTTCAGCAGACTTCTAACGGGGTTGAAATTTGATAAAATTTTTACTAATATAAAGTGTAGGAATTAGACGCGTTGTTTACATTTCGCTCGGCAGTCAAATCTCCAAAGTACCGGCTGTCCTTTGCCCCAGCGGGCAAAGGCAGCCTGCGCTCTCGGATTTTTACTCCGACTAAAGTCGGAGACCATGCTAAAAATCCTGCGAGAGCTACTTTGGAGATTTACTGCCTTGCTCAAGATTAAAATACGTAAACAACGCTCGGAATTCGTATAAGTAAAGATATGGCTAATATTCTAAAAAAACCGAAAAGAAAGAAAATGGTTGACATTATTCAGCCGATTTCCGTTCATTTAAAAGATAAAGAATTTGAGCCGAAGAGCATTGAAAAGAATATTAAGGAGGACTTAAGAAAAATAGATAAACAGGTTGAGGAATTCACAAAAAAAGAAGAGAAACAGTTTAAAGAAGAAGAAAAACCGGAAAGAAAATTTAGACCGAAAAAATTTAGGATAAAAACCTATGTCTTTATCGGGCTGTTATTGGCGGTATTGGGAGGGGGAATTTATTCAGCAGTTGAATTCTTGCCAAAAGCGGAAATTAAAATTATCACTAAAAAAACCGAATGGAATTATGTTGATTCTGTAATCGCCGATAAAAATATCACTAAAATTGACGTTGGCCAAAAACGAATACCGGCCGAAATATTTTCGATAAGAAAAAATTTCAATTTTTCTTTTCCAGCTACCGGCAAGAAAATAGTACAGGAAAAAGCCGGCGGCAAAATCATTATTTATAACGCTTACAGTTCTGAACCTCAACGATTGGTGGCTACCACCCGCTTTGCGACTCCTGACGGTAAAATTTTCCGTCTTGTTAAAGAAATCATGGTGCCAGCCGCCAAAATAGTTGAAGGAAAAATCGTTGCTTCCAGTATTGAAGCGACGGTGGTGGCTGACCAAGCCGGGCCGAAATACAATATTGAACCTGTCAGTCATTTTTCCATACCCGGTTTTCAGGGCTCGGCAAAATATCAGGGATTTTATGCCGAATCTAAAGAAGCGATGAAAGGCGGCTTTATCGGAGAAAAAGCTTTCCCCACCGAAGAAGATATTAAAAAAGCCAAAGAAAAAGCTAGTCAAGACCTCAGAGATTCCGTTGAATCTTTCCTGTCGCTCCAAACACCGCCGGAGTTTAAAATTATTGAGGGAAGCAAACAGTTTAATCTGTTAAAACAAGAAGTAAATCAACAGGTGGATGAAAAAAATAATTTCACGGTTTTTTCAGAAGCTGAATTACTGAATATTGCTTTCAAAGAATCGGATTTAAAGAATCTGATAGAAGAGACAGCTAAAGCCAAATTGGGAACCAACTTTAAAATAAAAACCTATAACTTAGAATATGGAGTCGGTCGAGCCGACTTTAAACAAGGTCAAATTTCTTTTGCCGTTAATTTTCAGGGTGTTTTTGAAGAACCTTTCAATGTTGAAGATTTTAGGCAAAAATCCGTAACCAAAAGCGAAACAAACTTAAGAGCTTTAATTTCCTCTTTCCCTAATATTCAAAAAGCCACAATTTCTTTCTGGCCGTTTTGGGTAAAAAGAGCACCGGATGATATTAAACGAGTAAAGGTGGAGGTGGAATAATAGATATTGACTATTAACTATTGACTAATTACTATATTAAGGCATGCCGGATAAGAAAAAACGAATCGAAGGAATAGTTATGGAATCTCTGCCTTCCGCTACTTTTAAGGTTAAAATCTCCGACAGCGAAGAGATTCTTGCTTATCCTTCCGGAAAGATGAGATTATATTTCATTAAGGTTTTGCCGGGCGACAGGGTTTTGGTGGAATTAAGCGAAGACAGAAAAAGAGGGAGAATAGTCCGCAGGCTATAAACGCGATGCTAATATACTAATTCATGCTAATGATACTAATAATATTCGTATAATTAGTATCCATTCGTATATTGGCATCGATTTAGCGAAGCGATTATGAAGGTACGTTCATCCGTTAAAAAAATTTGTAAAAGTTGCAAAACTGTCCGGCGACAAGGGAAAATTTATGTTATCTGCAAAAAGAATCCCAAGCATAAACAGAGACAAGGATAAACGCGATGCTAATATACTAATTCATACTAATGATACTAATATTCGTATAATTAGTATCCATTCGTATATTGACATCGATTTAGCGAATGAGACTCGTTGGTATAAATATTCCCGATAATAAACGCATTGTGATAGCGCTGACTTATGTTTACGGCATCGGCCACTCTTTGGCGGATCAAATCCTGAAATCGGCCAAAATTGATTTAAATAAACGAGCAAAAGATTTAACTTCCGAAGAAATTAACCGGATAAAAGAAATAATTGAAAGAAGTTATAAAATTGAGGGGGAATTGCGTCAAATAGTTAAGCAAAATATCGGTCGTCTCAAAGAAATCCAATGCTATCGGGGAATTAGGCATTTAAAAAGATTGCCGACAAGAGGACAAAGAACCAAAACAAATTCCCGGACAGTGCGAGGCAATGTCAGAAAAACAGTCGGCAGCGGAAAAAGAAAATTAGAAAAGACGTAAACCAATAAAAAAACGATTATGGGTAAGAAAAAAATAATTAAAAAAAGCGAAGAAGAAATATTAAGGGAGAAAGATAAGCTGGAAACGACGATAAGCAAAGCGGCTGCCGGGAAAAATATTGGCGCTAAAAAAATAGAAAGCGGTCGGGTTTATATCAACGCTACCTATAATAATACGCTTTTAACCGTTACCGACAGGTCGGGTAATGTGATTACCTGGGCTTCGGCTGGCTCATTGGGATTCTCCGGTCCAAAGAAAGCCACGCCTTTTGCTGCCTCCAAAGTAGTGTCTGTTATCAGCGAAAAATTAAAAAAAATCGGGTTTTCAAACCTTGAGGTTATTGTTAAAGGCGTGGGAACCGGTCGCGATTCATCTATCCGGTCGTTGGCTAATCAGGGATTCAATATTTTATCAATTAAAGACATGACACCCGTTCCCCACAATGGCCCAAGACCGCCGAAAGTGAGAAGAGTGTAAATATAAAAATTATTCTAATTAGTCTAATTTCTAATTATTCTAAAATTTGGGTATTGGGATTTGGGATTTATTTAGGTCAATTAGAATAATTAGGTTAATTAGAGTAATTTACAAAACGTGGTTTCAGATTTATCCAAATTAGAGCAGAAATTGGGAATACAATTTAAGAATAAGGACCTTCTTAAAGAGGCCATTACTCATCGTTCCTATCTCAATGAGAATCCTTCTTGGAACCTGCCTCATAATGAGCGTTTGGAATTTTTAGGCGATGCGGTTTTGGAATTGGCGGTAACCGAAGACCTTTTTAATCAATATCCTCAGTATCCTGAAGGACAGTTGACGAGCTTGCGGGCGGCTTTGGTTAATTATCAAGCAATAGCTACGGTGGCGCGAGACCTGAATTTGGGAAATTTCATCCTGTTATCCCGAGGCGAAGCCAAAGATGTCGGCCGGGCCCGAGAAGTGATTTTGGCCAATGCGATGGAGGCTTTGCTTGGCGCAATTTATTTAGATAACGGTTATCAAGGAGCAAAAAAAATAATTGAACGATTCGTCATTAATCCCAATCTGGACAAAATTATTGAAGCCGGTCTTTATAAAGACCCCAAAAGTCATCTCCAGGAAGTAGTGCAGGAAAAATTAAAATTGACACCCACTTATCAAATATTGGAAGAATGGGGACCGGACCATAAAAAGATATTCAGGATGGGAGTTTATTTCGGAGAAAAATTAATAACCGAAGGCGAAGGGTATTCCAAACAGGAAGCAGAAATTGAAGCAGCCAAGAACGCATTGAAAACATATGTTTCTTAAATCTTTAGAACTCAACGGTTTTAAATCTTTCGCTCAGAAGATCGTCTTGGAATTTCCGCCGGGCATTACGGCGATTGTCGGGCCAAACGGCGCCGGCAAATCAAACGTTATTGATGCCATTCGGTGGCTTTTGGGTGAGCGGGAGGCAAAAAATTTGAGGGGCGCTAAAGCCGAGGATTTGATTTTTAACGGCACTCCAAAAAAACCGAGATTGAGCATGGCTCAGGCCAGACTTTATTTTGACAATAGTTCCGGTTTCTTTCCCGTTGATTTCAAAGAGGTTGTGATTAATCGGCGGGTCGGCCGGGACAGCATTTCCCAATATTTTATTAATAAGGCGGAGGTACGGCTTAAAGATGTAATTAATTTTTTTAGTCGTTCGCGGCTTGGAACAAAAGGATTAACGATTATCAATCAGGGGGACAGCGATTTGTTTGTCAGGGCTTCGGCCGAAGAGCGGAGAATAATGATTGAAGAAGTTCTGGGACTGCGCGAATATCAAATCAAAAAAATTGAAGCCGAACGTAAGCTGAAAAACACCTTTTTTAATCTGGAAAAAGCAAGGGCGATGATTGAAGAGGTGGCTCCGCGCCTCAGGACGCTTAAACGCCAAACCAATAAATGGGCGAAGCGGGTTAAACTTCAGGAAGAATTGGAGCAGCTTGAAAAAAATTACTTTTCTTATAAATTAAACGGAATAAGAAGCAGTCAAGCCGAAATTGAACCGGCCCTTAATTCTTTTGATAAACAAATTGATGAAAAACAGAAAGAACTGAATATTTTGGAATCAAAACTTAAAAAAATTGAATCCCAGCCGCAAGAGTATCAGGAAATAAAAAAGATTAAACACAAACAACAGGAATTATTGCTCGAGCGCTCCCAAATCCAGAAAGAACTCGGCCGTTTGGAGGCAAAATTGGAATTTTTTGCCGCCGACCGCGGCGATACAAATAATAATTTTAAAAACGAAGATTTATTTGGTTTTATTAATGAGGCCAAGCAAATTCTTGAAGAAGGCCTAAGGCAATCAAACTTTGAAAAATTAAAAAGCATCATTAAAGAATTGATTGATAAAATTGATAATCTTCTAAGCCCTGCCAAAACCGAAGATTTTAAACCAAATGCATTATCGGAGTTAGAAAAAAGCAGGGACGATTTGCTGGCGAAATTCGACACGGCAGAAAAGGAATTGAAAAAATTAGAGAAGGAAGAAACTGACATAACCGTCAATTTGGAAGAATTTAATAAAAATTTTCAAAAAACATTTGAATTAACAGAATCCAAAAGGAGAGAATTAAGGGATTTGGAAGAAAAGAAAAACAGGATTCTTTTTGAAAAGGAAAAACTGAATTTAAAATTTCAAGATTTGGAAAATCAATTAAGACAGATAGGAAAAACAGTAAAAGATTTTAATTTTGAAGAATCTCAAGCTCTTCCGGAACCAAATATTCCGGACATCGAGCCGGACATTGAAAAACGAATGTTTAAATTGAGAACTGAACTCTCGGCTATGGGTGAAATTGACGAATCTTTGGTCAAAGAAACTCAGGAAGTGGAAACTCATTATAATTTTTTGACAAGCCAATCAAAAGATTTAGATAAAGCCATCATTGATTTAAAAAATCTCATTAAAAAATTAAATGAAAAAATTCATTTTGAATTCAACAGTTCGTTACATTCAATTAACGAAGAATTTAACAAATTTTTCCGATTGATGTTTAATGGAGGGCAAGCAAAACTAAGAATTAAGAATTATGAATTAAGAATTAAAAATGACAATGACAATAACAGTGACAATGACAACGAATTTGAAGAAAGGCAATTGAAGTCCGGAGTGGAAATTAATTTAAGTTTGCCAAAAAAACGAATTAGTAGTCTGGAAATGCTTTCGGGCGGCGAGAAAAGTCTGGTTTCGATTGCCGCTCTTTTTGCCCTGATTTCAATCAGCCCGCCGCCGTTTTTGGTCTTAGATGAAATTGACGCCGCTTTAGACGAGAATAATTCAAAAAGATTCGCTAATCTTATCAAAGAATTTTCCAGGAAAACGCAATTCATTGTGGTCACTCATAACCGAGCAGTAATGGAATCAGCAGACGTTCTATACGGCATAACTATGGGAGAGGAAGGAACATCTAAAGTATTGTCCTTAAAGCTTGAAGCGTGAAATATGGAGTATATTGATTTTTATTCGGTTATAGTTTATCATATTTCTACTAAAACACATGTTAACCATCAAACTAAAAAGAATCGGTAAAAAAAATCAGGCGTCATTTCGGATGATTGTCGCGGAAAAACGGTCAAAATTACAGGGTCGTTACGTTGAAGACCTCGGCTGGTTGAATCCTAAAAGCGACGAACTTAATGTTAAGAAAGAGAGGGTAGAGCATTGGTTGAAGAATGGCGCCCAGCCAACCGACACCGTTCATAATTTATTGGTAAAAATCGGTTTAATAAAAGGACCAAAGAGAGCAGTGCACGCTAAAAGTAAAAAGGAAGTGCCTGTACAATCAGAACCCACGGGGTTGACGGAAGGTAAATAATCTACTATCATTTTTCTGAAATTAACTAAAGGTCGATAAAAAAAGAATAAAGAAATATAACAGCTATGGACGCAAAAGACGAGCAGTTTCTCGATTTTCTCGTTAAATCCATTGTAGATCATCCAGAAGACGTGAAGGTTGATCGCAAGGTAGACGAGATGGGAGTCCTTCTTACCCTGAAAGTCCACCCGTTAGATATGGGTCAGGTAGTCGGCAAGAAAGGGTCAACCGCTCAAGCCATCCGTTCGCTCTTGAGAATCGTGGGCATCAAAAACAATGCCCGGGTAAATCTTAAAATAATTGAACCGGAAGGTTCAACCAGAGGCGAAAGAGGATTTGTTGATAAAGCGGTTGAGGATCTTAGTTTGTAATTTTTTACACAAATTAAAACAAAAAGACGCTTGATATAAGCGTCTTTTTGTTTTATTATTCAAGGCATGAAATTCAACATTATTACAATTTTTCCGCATATTTTTGATTCTTATTTAAATGAGTCAATTTTGAAGCGGGCGCAGAAAAAAAATTTAATTCAAATTAAAATTCATAATCTCCGCGATTTTACAAAAGACAAACATAAAAAAGTGGATGATAAACCATACGGCGGGGGCGCAGGAATGGTGTTCAAGATTGAACCGATTATCCGAGCGGCATCAAGTATCAAGAGACAAGCATCAAGGGAGAAAATTAAGATTATTTTATTTTCTCCGGCGGGAAAACAATTTAATAATAAAATTGCTGCTCAATTGGCAAAAAATTATAAACATTTGATTTTAATCTGCGGCCGCTATGAGGGGATAGATGAGCGGGTTAAAAAGGTGTTTCGTGGTTCAGGTTTCAATTTTCATGAATTATCCATCGGTCCCTATGTTTTGACCGGCGGTGAATTACCGGCCATGGTTTTAATTGACGCTGTTTCACGGCAGATTCCCGGTGTTTTGGGCAAGCAGGAATCGCTTGAAGAAAAAAGATTTGGCATTGGTGCGCCGGCCTATACCAGGCCAGAAGTGATTGTCTGGAAAGGCAAAAAATATCCGGTGCCGAAGGTTTTGCTTTCCGGCAACCATAAAAAAATCGAGGAATGGAGAAAAAAGCTATTGCTTTTTTTGCCCGTTTTTGTATAATAAAATATTCGCGATAAATCGCGAATTTAAAGGGCTTTGTCTGAAACAAAACCTTTACCCCCTCTTTTTAATCAAAAAGAGGGGGTGCTCAATTTTATAGCTAAATTTCCCGTTCCGCCAGTTGGCGGATTGGAAATTTAGATAAAAGTGGCATATGGAAAACCAGGATTTACAACAGAAATTAATTGCCAGCCCGGTAAGCGAGGCGGATTTAGCGACTCTTCGGGAGATGATGCTCGCTGGTTTAATGTACGGTCACAAAAAATCCAAAACCAATCCTAAGTTTAAACAATATATCTATACTAATCGGAATGGAATTGAAATCATTGATTTGACCCAAACTCTCTCGGCTCTGGAATTTACAATTGAACTTATAAAACAACAAATTAAAGAGGGGAAATTGATTCTAGTGGTTGCCACTCAGCCGGCAGCCAAAGAGGCGGTGGAAAATTTGGCGAAAAAATTCAATTTTTCTTACGTCAACGAAAAATGGATTGGCGGCTTATTGACTAATTTTAAGGTGATTTCCCAGCGCCTTGAATATTTCAAGAAGGTTCAGGCGGATTTTGAAAAAGGGGAATTTGAAAAGTACACCAAAAAAGAAAGGGTGGTTATCAATCGCAATATTTTCCGGATGAAAAAAATGTTTACTGGCTTGGAAAATCTAACCAGACTGCCGGACATGATTTTCATCATTGACCTTTCATTAAAGGGGCATATGACTGCCGTTCGGGAAGCCCGAAGCATAAAAATTCCCATCATTGCCGTTTTGGACAGCGATGATGATCCGGATTTGGCTAATTATTCCATTCCCGCCAACGACCACGCCAAAATGAGCATTGATTGGATAATAAACAAAATTGACCAGGGACTAACGACTGACGACAAATGAAAGAACAAATTCAAAAATTAAGAGAAATTACCGGAGCGGGCGTGATGGAATGCAAAAGAGCTTTACAAGAAGCTGACGGTGATTTTGACAAAGCAATTTCGATTATTCATGAAGAGGGCCTGATAAGGGCTGAGAAGAAAAAAGAAAGAACCACCGGTGCCGGAATATTGGAATCCTACGTTCATAATGAAAGGGTTGGAGTGTTGCTTGAACTTCGCTGCGAAACTGATTTTGTCGGTCGGTCAAAAGAATTCAAAGAACTGGCTCATAATTTGGCAATGCAAATTGTGGCGATGGACCCGATTAACATTGATGATTTATTGAAACAAATGTATATTAAAGATGAAACGTTGACGGTTGAAGATTTAATCAAGCGAGTAATCGCTAAATTAGGGGAAAATATTAAGGTAGAAAGATTTTGTCGGTACGAAATATAAAAAACACATGTATAATTTTATCCTTCAAATCGCCATAATGTTGAGTTTAGGGACGATGATTTATTTGATGGCCCGGGCCGTTCCTCGGGTGGCTGACGAAATTTCAAAACCGGAAACCAAATTTGATGGCTGGCTCAATCGTTTGCGACTCGAAAAATTTGACGTCCTTTTAGGTAATTTTCTGGAAAAGTTGCTCAGAAAGATTAAGTTGTTTTTGATGAAATTGGATAATGTAACGAATAATTATTTGGATAAAGTCAAACAAACCAAACTAAACGGCAACGGTCAAAAAAATAAAGAAGAAAAACCAAATTTATTTAACAGCAATCACAAAGAGGAAGAAGGGGATACGCAGAATTAAAATTTTGACTTGAAGCGCAGGTGGCAGAGCGGTCAATTGCATGTGACTGTAAATCACACGCCTCATGGCTACGGGGGTTCGAATCCCTCCCTGCGCACACTTTGCCGAGATAGCTCAGCGGCAGAGCAACTGTTTTGTAAACAGTAGGTCGCGAGTTCGAATCTCGCTCTCGGCTCTGGCAGCAAAAGAAGTTATATTATGTTAGGCAAAAAAACAAAAATTCTGCTCTTCAGCGATTATCTTTTGGTTTTTGGTGCTGGCTTGCTTGGACCTTTATTTTCTATTTATGTATGGGGTCAGTTCAGCTTTTGGGGGCGATATATCAAACAAATGTCTATGCCCACGTAGCTCAGGCAGCAGAGCGCCCCGCCCTTTATGCCGATGTAGCTCAGTGGTAGAGCACGTTCTTGGTAAGAACGGGGTCGGGAGTTCAATCCTCCCCATCGGCTCAGGCAATAAAAGGGGCGGGGAGGTCCGCCCCGCCCTTTCAGATGGGCGTTTAGCTCAGTGGTAGAGCGTTTCGTTGACATCGAAAAGGCCGGAGGTCCGATCCCTCCAACGCCCACAATATGGCAAAATCAAAATTTAGTGAAAATTTAATAAAGTTGAGATGCTCTGTCTGTAAGCGGTCGAATTATTATATTCGCAAGAAAAAGACCCTGGAAAGAAAGTTAGAATTGAAAAAATTCTGCAAGTGGTGTAAAAAGCATACACTCCATAAAGAGGCTAAAATTGGACGCTAAGGGGGAGCTTAGTTAAGTGGTATAACTGCGGTCTCCAAAACCGCGATCGGGGGTTCAATTCCCTCAGCTCCCGCAGGTAAAAAAAGCCCGCTGTTTTAAAGACCAGCGGGGGTTTGTATTATTATGACAAAGGCATGATCCCGTAACGTTGGTAATGAAGCACCAACGGATCATTAGGAGATAACTTCTTAACACTAGCCTTAAAGCCAAGACACTTTTTTTCATCGGCCATATTCATCGCTTTCTGACTGGAAAAAACGATGTCTCGACCGCGATGATTCCGATTCCTTTTCCAAGAAACGAGAAACGCTACTGTAGGCATATTTCCCTCCTCACTCTCAATTAAATTTTCAAAACTACGCATGACCGCGAATATAAATCGGAATCGGGATTGGTGTCGAACTTCCTCTTATGGGGATCCAGAGTAACCACCTACAAGATGGACAATTATCGTTTTTCCCACCTTGCGTAGATTCTACTTTATTAAATTTTGCCCAGAATCTTTTGTGGCAGTGCGGGCATATACACTCGCGACTCAATAATGCCTTTAATCCCATTTTATTCACCTCCTTTTTTGTGAACGGTCTTTCATTAATAATCACAAATGTGACATAAGGAAAAAATCTTGACATCTTTATCTCACCACCCTTTCTTTATTTCTATTGTTTTCAAGAATTAATTTTCTGATATAATAATAACATAAATAATCAAATTATGTCAATTGAATACGAAAATCTGATAAATTCTTTAATCAAAGACGGCTATCTGAAGACGCCGGCGATTATTGAGGCGTTTCAAAATATAGACAGAGCGGATTTTGTGCTGGAAGAACATAAAACCGACGCTTATGTTAATGCGCCTCTGCCTATTGGTTTTGAACAGACAATTTCCCAGCCCCTAACCGTGGCTTTTATGCTGGAATTGTTTGAGCCGAAACCTGGCGAAAAAATTTTAGACATCGGCAGCGGCTCTGGTTGGGTGACGGCTATCATGGCTTATATTGTCGCTGAAGAAGGTAAAATTATCGGCATAGAAAGAATACCTGAATTGGCGCAAATGACCGAAAGAAATGTAGCTAAATATGGTTTTATCGAGAAGAAGATTGTTGAGGTTATAAATGCTGACGGCTCCAAAGGTTATAGAAAAGAAGCGCCTTATGATAAAATCATTGCCGGAGCAGCTGCGGCTGGGGACGTGCCAATCGCCTGGAAAAAACAACTTAAAATCGGCGGCCGAATTGTGGCTCCTGTTGAAAATAGCGTCATTGTTATTGATAAAGTCGGCAAGAATAAATATGAAAAAAGAGAGTATTTTGGATTCAGCTTCGTGCCATTAGTAAAAGACGGGGCTTGACATTGATAGTTGAATACCCTAATATTAAAGAAATCCGCAGACAAGAGGCACATAAATAAGACCTCTCGAGGAATTCATTTTAGAATGTAGTTTGCGGATTTAATCCGCCTTTTTAATTTCTGCGTTGATCCGCGTTGATATCAGCGTAAATCCGCTTCTAAAAAATATGAAAACAAAACAGCAAAAAATTGAACAAGTTGAAGGAGGACAAGAACTTTTGAAAGGGAGTCAGCTTTTGCTTTTTACCGATTTTACCGGCACGAGCGTTGAAGATATGAAAAATTTAAGAAAAACGCTAAGAGAGATGGGTGCGAAATTCAAAGTGATAAAGAAAAGATTGCTGAGAATTGTTTTTGAGAAAATGGGCGTTGATTTCAATCCGGAACAATTTAACTCGCAACTTGGCACTATTTTTACCCAAAAGGATATTTATGAAATTATCAGCCCGGTTTATAAATTCAGCCATGCCAAAGAAAAACAGGGTTTTAAAATTCTGGGCGCTTATGATTTGGCGGAGAAAAAATTCATTGATGCCGAAACAGTCGTAAAAATCGGAAAACTGCCGACCAGAGAAATTTTGCTTTCTCAATTGGTCGGAGTGTTATCGGCGCCGATGAGAATGCTCGCGTATGTATTAAACGAAAAATCAAAAATGGTCGAGAAATAAAATTTATAAAAATATGGCAAAAAATTTTGACGAAATAATTGAAAAAATAGAAAAATTAACAGCTTTGGAATTATCGGAGCTGGTCAAAGCGCTTGAAGAAAAATTCGGCGTCTCAGCCGCAATGCCGGTGGCTGCTGCTAGCGTAGCAAACGGCGGTGCGCCTGCGGAAGAAAAAACTTCTTTTGACGTTATTCTTAAAGCAGTTGGCGACCAAAAGATTAACGTGATTAAGGCAGTTAAAGAAGCAGCTGGCATTGGCTTAAAAGAAGCCAAAGATTTGGTTGATAGTGCGCCAAAGCCGGTAAAACAAGGTCTTAAAAAAGCCGAAGCGGACGAATTGAAAGCAAAATTAGAAGCAGTAGGAGCGACAGTGGAGTTACAGTAAAGAATTCTTTTAGCAGAAAATCTTTTCTCGTTCGTAGGCGCTCCGCCAAATGAAAATCTGGTTTCGCTCACTTCGGGGACGCCCTCTGGAATTTGGTCGCTCCGCCCCGTCACTCAACTCGTTGAGTGACGGGGCTTCGCTCCCGCAGTTCCAGTTTCCCTCTCGCTCACTTCAGAGATTTTCCTATTTGGCTACGCAATACTCACTGCGAAAAGATTTTCTGCTCTCATTGAGAAAAAAATCTTTTACTGCTGGGATTGGTAGGTTGGTAATAAATAAGGAAGCCGATTGAATTTATCGGCTTTTTTGGTTTATAATAGAAGGTGAAAGGGCGCATAGTTTAATGGCAAAACGTCGCGTTCACATCGCGAAGAGTATAGGTTCGATTCCTATTGCGCCCACCATGAATGCCTTTCTTGAACATATTTCCATAAGCGTATCGAATCCAAAATTGTCCTTGATTTTTTAAGACAGGAAAAGGAGAATACGGAGAAGGAGATGTGTTTTTGGGCATACGAACACCGGACAAACGAAAAATTGCTGAGAAATACAGAGATTTAAGATTTGGGGATTTAAGACAATTATTAAAGTCAAAAATCCATGATGAGAGAGAAATGGCTTTACTTATTTTGGTTCATCAATTTCAAGACGCTATGACATGTCATAGCGCGCCGGTCAGAGATAAAATATTTAATTTTTATCTGAAAAATATGAAATACATTAATAGTTGGGATTTGGTTGATTTATCAGCGCCGAAAATAGTGGGGGAATATCTTCAAACTAGTCAAATCAAAAAATCTCTGGGAAAGGCGGATTGCGATATTAGCAACGTACGCTTTTATTAAAAAGAACCAGTTTGCTGAAACTTTGAAAATCGCCGAAATACTTTTGAATGATAAACACGATTTAATCCATAAAGCAGTGGGCTGGATGTTAAGAGAAGTTGGCAAGAAGTCGCAAAAAACCCTGGAAAAATTTCTGAAAACCCATTCTCGTAAAATGCCGCGAACAATGTTAAGATATGCGATAGAAAGATTTCCGGCTGGAAAAAGAAAGGGATATTTGAAAAATTATCCAAACTATAGTATAATAAGGTAGATATGGACAAAAAATCACTTATCCAACAAATTGAGAAATTGCGTAATTCGCGCGTTATTACCTATTTAACCAGTGACAGGCCTGGCCCGATTAACGCCCGCGTGGCAATGGATATTATTCCGATTATCAGCAAGCAACTTCAAACAATCGATAAAACAGATAATATTGATTTGTTTTTATACAGCGCAGGCGGGGATACGATGGTGCCGTGGCGATTAGTTTCAATGATTCGCGAGTATTGCGATAAGTTTTCGGTTTTGATTCCTTATAAAGCTCATAGCGCGGCAACGATGATTGCGCTTGGAGCCGATGAAATTGTAATGAGCGACCTTTCGGAACTTTCACCGATTGACCCGTCAACGGCTAATGTTTTTAATCCTTCAGACCCGCAAAATTTACAAAACAAAATTCCGATTTCGGTGGAAGATGTGATGGCTTACTTTGATTTGGCAAAAAACAAATTCGGCATTAAAAATGATGAAGAATTGGCAAAAATTTTTAATAAATTCGTGGAATCAAATCCGCAAATTCATCCTTTGGCGCTCGGTAATGTCAACCGCATTCATAATTTAATCCGCATACTCGCCAAACGACTTTTGAAAAGCCATAAATCGTCAATGAAAGAAGACGAAATTGAAAAGATTGTTGATTATTTTACGGAAAAGTTATATTCACATCAGTATTTCATTGGTCGGAAAGAAGCCAAAGAAGATTTGGGATTAAAAAATGTTCAATACGCGGACAACGAATTGTCAAAGACAATGATTGATTTGTATGAAGAATATAAAAATGAAATGGGACTCGGAATGAATGTCTGGAATCCTGAAAACGAACTTGGACAAAACGCTATGCAAAATAAAAAAGATTATAAAATCGCGTTTATTGAAAGCCGGCAGTTGTCCAGTTATTTCGAGATTTCAGTTGATTACCGGAAACAGCAGGTAAATATGGTTCAACAAACACCGCAAGGCCCAATTCAAATTCCCCAGGAACAAGTGGCTTGGCGGATAGTCGGGCAGGGGTGGAAATAATTATTATGTGGCAAGGGGCTTATCGGCTTAACGAGAATTACAACAACAACGGCTGGGAATAAACTTAAGAAAATAGCAAAAGTAAAATAATTATAGCATCTCAAAAATCACCGCCACCGCGGTGATTTTTGGTTGTGTTAACCCTGTTAGAAATAAGCTGCTTCAAACGGTTGCCGCTGTGCTTCAGCAAAGCGGATTTCTAACGGGGTGAATAATCTGTGCATAAATTTTGACCTAAAAATTAAAAAATGGCTTAAATCTTTGTTGCATGTTGCATGTTGCATGTTGCATTTGAAGTGTTGACTTAGGGGGCTTAAATAGAGGAAAATGAATTCAAGTGGGGAAAAGTGGATAAGTATGGGGATAAGTACCTAAAGTGGGGGATAACTTTCACTCGCTAGTATCTTTTCCTTCAACCTGCTCTCGCTGTCCTCGTCGACCGACTCCGACTGCGATCGGAGACCATGCTCGGTCGGCTGCGGAGGTTTCAGAGAAAAGATACCAGCTCGCTTTTTTGGGAAACGTAAATCATAAATTTTAAATCATGTTGTTAGGTGAATACACGCACAATTTAGATACAAAAGGCAGAATGGCTATTCCGGTAAAGTTCAGGACTAAATTGACCGCTGGCGCGATTATTACAAGGGGCTTGGACCATTGTCTTTTTGTTTTTGATTCTAAAGAGTGGGAAACACTGGCGCAGAAATTAATTACTTTGCCTTTGGCGCAGGCGAATTCCCGGGCTTTTGTCAGATTAATGCTGGCTGGCGCCACTGACGTTGAATTGGACAAACAGGGAAGAATTTTAATTCCGGATTATTTAAGGGAATATGCCGGTTTAAAAAAGCAGACGATAGTAGCTGGTTTGTATAACCGCATTGAAATCTGGGACAGCGAAGCATGGCGCGGGTACAAAACTAAGACCGAAGCGTCATCTGATGAAATTGCCGAGAAGCTTGGAGAATTGGGGATTTAATAATTAATTCTTAATTCTCAATTTACAATTTTCAATCAATTTTCAATGAAACGAATTTTCAAACACAATGAATATCCAACGAGTTTGAAAATTAAAAATTGGTAAATTTAATAAAAATTGAAAATTAGAAATTGAAAATTATGATTCATGTTCCGGTTCTTTTAAAAGAAGTAATTGAAATTTTGGATCCGCAGCCAGGCGAATTCTTTATTGATGGAACAATTGGAAGTGGAGGACACGCAGTCAAAATTTTTGAAAAAATCTTGCCAAATGGCAAATTACTCGGCTTGGATTTGGATAAAAATAATTTAAAAATAGCCAAATCAAAAATTTTGACTGAATTAAGAATTAAGAATTCAGAATTAAGGAACAATTTAATTTTGATTCACGGAAACTACACTGATTTGCCGGAAATTTTAAAAAAGGAAAAATTAGGTAAAGCAAACGGGCTGATTATTGATTTGGGATTTTCTTCAGAACATCTTGAGTCGGGTAGAGGATTTAGTTTTTTGAAAAATGAACCATTGGATATGCGATACAATGTAGAGACAAGAGACAAGGGACAAGAAACAAGCGACAAGAGACAAGCGACAAGGACAGTAACTGAAATTATAAATAGTTTCAACGAGAAAGATTTGGCGGAAATTTTTTGGAAATACGGGGAAGAAAGATATTCACGGCAAATTGCCAGAAAAATTATTGAGGAAAGAAAAATAAAACCGATTAAGACAACTTTTGATTTAGTGGAAATAATTAAAAAAGTCATTCCTCCGAGTCATTTTCATCGTCATAGTCATCGTCAAATACACCCAGCTACCAAAGTTTTTCAGGCCTTGCGGATTTACGTCAATCACGAATTGGAGAATTTAGAAAAAATATTGAAAAACCTAGGAAAAATCATAAAAAATAAAGGTCGCATAGCAATAATTTCATATCATTCCTTAGAAGACCGCTTGGTCAAAAATTATTTCCGGGAATTAAAAAATCAAAGAAAAGCGCAAATTTTGACCAACCCCGCAGGAAAACCTTCGGTTTCCTACGGGGCAAGAAAGCCGATTAGACCAACAAATGAGGAAATCCAAGCTAATCCTCGGTCTCGCTCTGCCAAGTTACGAGTAATCATTCTAAGATAGAATTTAGAATACAGAATTGAGAATATAGGATTTTAACGTAATTGTTTTCCCTAACTTCTATATTCTAAATCCTAAATTCTAACGATAATGACCATAATTCAACCCAATAAAACCAATCATAAAGCAAACTTTTTAATTTCACTTTTAATACTTACTTCAATCTCCATCGCCGTCTGGGGAGTATTCCTTTATAATCAATTAGTTGATTTCCGGCATGAGGTTAAAAAACAAGAAGCCGATATATCCCGGGCTGAAGTGATGAACGCCGAACTCAAAAACAATCTTTACAGTATTATTGACGCGAAGAATTTAAAATCTTCAGTTGACAGTCAATCGCTGATTTTGGACAAAAATCCGGAATACGTAAAGAAACCGCTAGTCGCTAGCCACTAACCGCTTATATTTATGCAATGGCGTATTAAAAGTTTAATTTTTGTTTTTGGAATTTTATATTTCGTTTTAATTTTTAATATTTACAATCTCCAAATCCAGAAAGGGATTTATTATTTGACCAGGGCGGAAACCCAAGAGCAGGCCAGCGGCGTTCTTGAGGCGCCGAGAGGCAATATTTATTTTGTTGACAGAAACAACAATCTGATTCCGGCGGCCTTGAACAAAGAATATCCGATGATTTACGCCGTGCCGAAAGAGATTCAGAAAAATAACAATGACTATGACAATGACAATATACGAAATTACGCGGAAAAATTAGCTCCGATTTTAAATCTTTCCGTTGAGGAATTGGAAAAAAAATTAACAAAGAAAAACGACCTTTACGAATTACTGGTTGAAAAAGCTTCTTCCGAACAAATAAAGCAAATAGAAAATTTAAATCTTAAAGGAATATACGTCAGCAGCCATCTTTTGCGTTTTTATCCCTTTGGCGATTTGGCTTCGCATCTTTTAGGTTTTGTCAGTCCGACGAGTGAAATAAAAAAAGGAGTTTATGGTTTGGAATTACGCTTTAACGAAACTCTTTCCGGCAAACCCGGCGAGATAAAAGAGGGCAAAATTATTGAATCTGAAGCGGGGAATGATTTAACTTTAACAATTGACCGCAACATCCAAGCCCAGGCCGAAGAAATTCTGAAAAAACTCATTGAGGAATATCGGGCTACCAGCGGCTCAGTTATTGTTCAAGAACCTCAAACCGGCAAAATTCTGGCCATGGGTAGTTTTCCCAATTTTGACCCGAATAATTATTCAAAATTTGAAATTTCAACATTTCTGAATCCGGCAGTCCAGGCAATTTACGAGCCGGGCTCGGTCTTTAAATTAATTACGATGTCCGCCGGCATTGACAGCGGAAAAATTACTCCAGAAACCAGTTATACCGACACGGGTTCGGTCACCTTTAATGGCAAAACAATCAAAAACTGGGATTTAAAAGCTCACGGACTCCAGACTATGACCGGTGTTATTGAGCAGTCCATCAATACCGGCGCGGTTTTTGCTCAGCGGAAAACCGGTCCTGACATCTTTTACAATTATTTGGTGAAATTCGGTTTTAACGGATTAAGTAATATTGCTTTGCCCGGTGAAGTAAAAGGGAATATTAATAATCTGAAAAAGGGCAAGGATATTGATTTTGCCACTGCCTCTTTCGGACAGGGAGTGGCTGTCACGCCGATTGGATTGATTAGCGCCGTCTCGGCAATTGCCAATGGCGGCGTTTTAATGAAGCCGCTTATTCTAAGCGACGAAAAACCGCAGATTATAAAAAGAGTAATTTCTTCTGAGACCGCTAATTCAGTTACCAAAATGATGACTTCAGCCGTGGAAAAAAATATAATTGCCGCTATTTCCAATTATTCAATTGCCGGAAAAACCGGAACCGCTTTTGTGCCTATTTTTGGCGGCAAAGGGTATACTGACGAAGTAATTAACACTTATGTCGGTTTTGCTCCTGCCCCTAATCCCAAATTCGTTGTTTTAATAAAGTTAGACAAACCGGCTGGGGCGCCTTTGGCCGGTCGATCAGTGGTGCCGGCTTTCCGCGAGTTGACACAATTCATTTTAAATTACTATAATATAGCGCCGGATAAGATATAGAGATATTAAAAATCTTTTCTCAGAAAATTTTCTTTCCCCTTAACCCGCTTCGCTCGCCCAGCGCGCTCGCTCGCTTGTTCCTCGGCTCGCTCTCTCGCTCGCTTCTGCTCGCTCGAACCATGCCCGTTCGCCTGCGCAGGTTTCGGAGAAAAGAAAATTTTCTGCGTATTCGCTCGAAAAGATTTTTAATAAGGGGCGGTGAAAAATGATATTGGAAGATAAAGTGTTTGTTTTAATAGATAATTTGAAAATTAATTATGAAGAAGAGGGAAATGGCAAACCCTTGATTTTACTTCATGGCTGGAAAAACGATTTAGAGATATGGAATGGTATTGTGCCATTATTAAATGATTATCGGGTAATTAGGTTAGACCTGCCTGGCTTTGGTAAATCAGATTTGCCGCCTCGAGCGTGGAATGTTTCTGATTATGCGGAGTTCCTTAATAAATTTTTAGAAAAGTTAAATATTCCAAAAATTGTTCTTATTGGTCACTCTTTTGGGGGACGGATAGTCATAAAATTCAGCGTCCTCTATCCAGAAAAAGTCTCTAAATTGACTTTGGTTGATTCCGGAGGTGTTAGATTGAAAAATCTCAGAAAATTCTTTGCTTTTATTTTAGCCAAACTTGGCAAAGTATTTTGGTTATTACCTTTTATCAGAGAAAAAAGAGATGAAATTAGAGAAAAATTTTATAAAGCACTAAAAGCCAAAGATTATTTAGAAAAAAATCGGATTTTAAGAGAAACATTCCTAAAAGTAATCAAGGAAGATTTACGGGGAGAATCTCAACAAATAAAAATCCCGACCTTAATTATTTGGGGGGGAAAAGATTTTATAACCCTGCTTAAAGAAGGAAAAATTTTGAAACAATCCATTAAAAATTCGCGATTAGAAATAATTAAAGATGCCACCCATTGGCCGTTTTTGGAAAAAGAAAAAGAATTTTTAGAAATTTTAAGAAGATTTTTGGAGAATAAATAAAATTAAAAATGTTGTCAAAAATAAAAACCTTACTTTATATTTTTCAGCTGGCGGAGTACGATATTTTATTTTTTAAAAATTGGGTAAAAAAACATCCTGATTTAGAAAATTATTTAAAAATAAAAAAAGAGCCGGTTTGGACTTTCAAAGCTAAATTGATTTTTGTCTTGGCAATTTTATTTTCGCCTTTTTATTTGATTTTCCCGGATAAACTTTATTACTCATTAATTTTGAGTTCTAAGTTTATTAAACCATTAGAAACGTTTATTGTTTTTATTTTTGCCCAGAAAACTAAATCCAAATTAAAAAGGCGTAAAGATTTAGTCAAAATTGGCATTGCCGGCAGTTACGGAAAAACCACTACCAAGGAGTATCTGGCGGCGATTCTTTCTTCAAAATACCGAATTTTCAAAACGCCGGAAAACATCAATACTTTATTGGGAATTATCAAATTGATTTTAAAAGAACTGGATGAGAATTATCACATTTTAATTACAGAAATGGCGGCTTATAAAAAAGGCGATATTAAAAATCTTTGTAAAATGATAAAACCGGAAATAAGAATTTTAACCGGATTAAACACTTCTCATTTAGAGCGTTTCGGCTCTTTGGAAAATACTATCAGGGCAAAATTTGAAATAGTTGATAATTTATCGCAGCAAAGTCGGGTCTTTTTAAACGCCGATGACGCAATAGTCTTTAAAAACTGTCAACAATTTTTTAAGGGTAAGCCGGAATTTTATGGATTAAATCCTGAAATTGAAAAAGTTTTTGAAGCAAAAAACGTAAGAGTTTCAAAAGAAGGAATAGAATTTGAAATTTTTAAAAATAAAGAATTTTATTTCAACGCAGAAGCCAAAGTTTTTGGCAGACATCAATTAGAACCGATTCTTTTAGCTATTACCGTGGCCGACAAACTGGGATTTAACAAAGAAGAAATTTTAATCGGTCTTAGAAACATAAGGCCTTTGCCGCGCCGGCTTTTTCTCAAAAGAACCGAGGCAGGAATCATTGTTATTGATGATAGTTATAATATTTCCAAAAACAGCGCTGAGGCGGCTTTAGAATTTTTAAAAGAAGCATTTCCTGAAAAAAGAAAAATAATCGTCACCGCCGGAATATTAGAGCAAGGAGAGAAAAAATCAGAAAACAACAAATGGCTTGGCAAAAAAATAAAAGGAACAGCTGATTTGGTTTTAATGACGAAAAACTCTAATCTTGAATTTCTGATTGATGGATTAGAAATTCCCAAAAATGAAATTTTGGAGTATAATGAAAAAATAGAAAGCCAAAAGCAAAAAGCGATTATTTTTGATGATGCCCAAGAATTGAATATTAATTTGTCCAAAATTTTAAAACCAAATGATGTAGTTTTAATTTTTCCTTATGATTTACCAGCCCACTATTACTGACCCGTCTGCCGGTCGGGCAGGAAAATTAAACATCGGCGTGTTTTTTGGTTCACGTTCTCCGGAACATGATATTTCAATCATCACCAGCCAGATGGTTATTGAAGCATTGAGCAAAATCGATAAATACAAAGTCATACCGGTTTACATAGATAAGGAAGGAAAATGGTTAATTTCAGAAAAATTAGCCAGCATTGAATTTTTCAGAAAATCAGATTTTGAGAAAAATTTGGAGAAAATAGACGATTTTTTACTGGATATTGACGGCTCAAAAGGATTTTTGAAATTTTATCCCAAGAAAAAAGGAATTTTTTCAGGTGCTGAGCCGATTATTATTGATGTAGCCTTCCCGGCGCTTCACGGGTCATATGGGGAAGACGGTACTATTCAGGGTCTTTTTGAAATGTTAAGTGTGCCTTATGTGGGCTGTGGAGTTTTGGCTTCGGCTTTAGCGATGGATAAAATTATCTCCAGAGAAATTTTGGAAAAAAGGGGATTTTTAATCGTTCAAAATATCTGGTTTGGTAAAGATGAATTTAATAAAGATAAAGAAAAGATTTTGAGAGAAATTGAGCAAAAAATACCATATCCGTTATTTGTGAAGCCAAACCGGCTTGGTTCCAGTATCGGCGTTTCAAAAGTGAATAATCGAAAAGAATTAGAATTTGCGATTGAAGTCGTCTTCCAGTTTGATGAAAAAGTAATTGTTGAAGAGACAGTTCAAAATTTAATGGAGGTAAATTGCGCGGTAATTGGCAACGATGAATTAATTGTTTCTTTGCCGGAACAACCGCTTTACAAACAAACTTTCCAGACATTTGAAGAAAAATATCTGACCAAAGGCGGAACCATTAAAAAAGGGACAAAAAGAAATATCATTCCCGCTCCTTTGCCAAAAGAGAAATTGGAAGAAATACAAGATTTGAGCAAAAAAGCTTATCGGGTTCTGGGATGTTCAGGAATCAGTCGGGTTGATTTTCTGGTTAATATGAATTTAATGAAAATTTATGTTAACGAACTTAATACTTTGCCGGGAACCTTACACTTTCATCTTTGGGAAGCATCGGGCATCTCAAAACAAGAGTTAGTTGATAAACTGATTATTTATGCTTTGGAACGGTTTAATAAAAATAAAAATTTGATTTACGCTTTCGGTTCTGATTTATTAAAACAATCCTAATATGAAATATATTCTTAAGCAACTGGCAAAGTTGACGATTTGGCGGTTTCAGCCGCAGGTGATTGCCATCACGGGCAGCGCGGGAAAAACCTCGGCTAAAGAGACGATTTTTGCGGTTTTATCCGCCTTGGGCGGATCCGCCTTGGCCGGAAAAAATCACCGCCGGGTCAGAAAATCAGGCGGTAATTTAAATAATGAATTGGGAATACCACTGACAATAATCGGCGATTGGTCGGAAGAAGAATTAAAATTGGTCAGTCGGGACACGCCGGCAGGTGAGAAAAAAATAAAAAAATTACTTTTTTGGTTCAAGTGTATAATTTCCGCGTTGTTCCGCGTATTGTTTCAGCGTCGTTCCGCGTATCCCGAAGTTTTGATTTTGGAATACGCGGCTGACCGGCCGGGTGATATTGAATATCTTTTGGAAATTGCCAGGCCTTATGTCGGAATTATCACAACCATCGGTGAAATCCCTGTCCATGTGGAGTTTTTCAGCGGACCGGAAGCAGTAGGTCAGGAAAAATCCAAATTAACGGAAGCTCTTCCAGCTAATGGTTTTGCCGTTTTAAATTTTGACAATGAAACCGTGATGAGAATGAAGGAACAAACCCGGGCTCGGGTTATTACTTTTGGTTTTAATGAGGGGGCGGATGTTAAAATCAGTAATTTTGAGAATCATTCTGAAGATGAAAAACCTTTCGGCATTTCTTTTAAACTTGAATACGGCGGCAGTTTTGTTCCGGTCATTTTAAAAAATGCTTTTGGAAAGGCCCAGGCCTACGCGGCCGCTATCTCGGCTTGCGTTGGCTTGATTTATGATTTAAATTTAGTGGAGATTGTTGAGGCAATTCTGAAAAATTACTCGCCAGCCAAGGGAAGAATGAATTTGTTGAGGGGAATAAAGAATACTCACATCATAGATGACAGTTATAATGCTTCGCCGCTTTCAATGCAGGAAGCGCTTGAGACAATCTGCGAACTTCCGTCAAAAAGAAAAATCGCGGTTTTGGGAGACATGCTGGAACTGGGCAAATATTCAATTGAAGCCCACGAAGCAGTTGGTCGCTTGGTTGCTCCGATAGTCGACATTTTGGTGACAATCGGCCCGCGGGCAAAATTCATTGCTGAATCGGCTAAAAATAGTGGCCTCGCTGAGAATAAAATTTTAACTTTTGATACAGCTGCTGAAGCAGGTATAGCAGTTCAGAATTTAATGAAAACAGGCGACTTAATACTCATAAAAGCTTCGAGAGCGGTAGGGTTGGAAAAAGTAGTGGAAGAAATAAGGGAGCAGTAAATCTTTTCTCAGAAAATTTTCTTTTCCCTCAACCCGCTTCGCCCGCCCCAGCGTGGCGGGCTCGCTTGTTCCTCGGCTCGCTCCTCCGACGCGCCTTTGGCGGTCGGAGATCATGCCCGCTCGCCTGCGCAGGTTTCGGAGAAAAGAAAATTTTCTGTTTTACGAAAAGATTTTCTGCTAAAATGGAAAGTGGGTATTGTAATTTAGGTTTATGCCGCTTTCGTCTAGTGGTTTAGGACACGAGCTTCTCAAGTTCGGAACATGGGTTCGATTCCCATAAGCGGCACAAATTTTTATACGGGGTCATCTATGTAACCCGGGTTCGAATCCCGGTGGCGGCACAATGGCTAAAAAAACTAAAGGCTTTTGCAATGATTGCGGAATGCCGTCTGTTTACCATATTCAAACCTGGTTAGATGAATTAACAGACCGGTTTTTACAATGCCTGCCTTCTTTTAAAAAACTTGAATTATTTTTTGGTGTCTTATTGGAAAAGTTTTTTATTTTTTTTAAATTAGCTTCGCTGAGAGATGATTTTACTTCTTCCGATATCCAATTAAAATCAACCTGCTTTATCAATGAAGCCAGAAAAAGAGGAATAAAATTTAAGGCCCTTTATGGGCCTTTTGGTTATACCAATCATTTCCGGGCTGAGATAAACGGAAAAATTTTTAGGTTTGAAAGTTTGCCAATCGCGGATTTCGCCAGCCAACAGAAAGTCCAATTGATTGACGATAAAGAACGGACAAAACATCTCCTCAAAAAAGGAAATTTTCCCGTTGCCGATGGCAAAGCTTTCTGGTTTTGGCAGAGAAAAAAAACCGTTGAATTTGGAGTTCGACTCGGTTTCCCTTTAGTAGTTAAGCCGCGCAGCGGTTCTGTAAGCAGGCACGTTAGTACAAACATCCAAAATATTGATGAATTCAAACATGCAATTGATAAAACAATAATTTATTCGCCAACTTTTATGGTGGAAAAATTTATCCCTGATACGTTCGTTTACCGGGCTACAGTCGTTGATTTTGATTTTGTTGCCTGTGTTAAACAAATAGCCGCCAATATTACAGGTGACGGCGTCTCGACCATCAGACGACTCATTGATAAAAAAAATAATGATTCTCGCCGGGGTGAACCCCATCAAAAAGAATTCACTCTTTATCGAATAGTTGAAGCAGAAAAAGGGTATGATTTTTCTGCCATTCCCCAAAAAGGAGAAATCGTCTATCTTCAAAAAGACCCTTTCCTGAAATTGGGCGGCGATCTGATTGAGGTAACCCCGCAAGTTCACCCTGACAACACTCAATTATTTCGTGAGATTGCCAAGTTTTTTGACATTCGGCTGGTGGGTATTGATTTTTTGGCTCAAGACATTTCTGATTCCTGGAAAAATCAGCTGTGCGCTGTTCTGGAATTAAACAGCGCTCCCTGCATCGAATTACATCATTTTCCGTCTTCCGGCACGCCGCAAAATGTGGCCGGAGCGGTTGTTAATTTATTTTTAAAATACTATCTGTAAATCCCATGAACCCCTTAATTTATATTTTCGTAATTTTATTACTGTTATTTCTGAATGTTTCCATGGTCTTACTTTTTGTCCTCGCCTTTGATTCCATATGGCGAGGCCACGATTTAGCCACCAGCCAGCGGGCAATCAAAGCTCTTATTAAGATTATTTCCCGGCATAAACCTGATGCAAAAAATTTTTATGATTTGGGATGCGGACGGGGGACGCTCGTTTTAGCCGTCAAAAGAAAGTTGCCATGTCTTAGGGTCTATGGTATAGATAATAATGAGATAAGAATTTTTTTTGCGAGATTGAAATCCATATTTTTGGGGCAAAAAATAAACCCCGTTAGAAATGTCATTTCTAACGGGGTAAACTTCAAAAAACAAGATATTTTTGAGACGAATTTGGAAAATGCCGATATTGTTTATACCTATCTCCGGTACGATTTAATGCCGCTACTCGAGAAGAAATTGCAGGACGAATTGAAACAAAGCGCAATCGTTATAACCAATACGTCAAATTTTCCCAACTGGAAGCCGATAGAAAAAATTATTACTTACCCGAAAGTTTCCAAAATGCCGGATTTTGAAACACTATTCGTTTATATTAAAAAATAATGTTTTCCAACGTAATTAAAGATAGATATCTAAGAGTAGTAGCGGGTCTAAGTCTGTTAATTTTACTTGTGACAGCGCTGATTTTTTATTTAAGGCTTGGTTCAGTGACAACGCCTTTGATTATTCATTTTGACGCTTACAAGGGTATTGATTTTTTGGCTGGTAGAATTGAGGTATTCGGGGTTTTGCTTTCCGCCTTAGTGATAATTTTAATTAACTTATTCTTGGCCGATTTCCTTTACAGCCGCGAACGGTTTCTCTCTTATATTTTCGGTTTTGTAAGTTTAGAATTGACAGTCTTGATTTTAATCACGATTGGTGTTATTATTTCAGTGAATTAACATGTCTTTTGCCATTATCCAAACCCCGTATAACAGCAAAGCTGTATACGGGGCAAGCCGGCTAAAACAATATGAGTAAATTTGCGATTATACAGACGGGGGGCAAGCAATACAGAGTGTCTCCGGGACAAAAAGTCAAAATTGAGAAAATAGAAGGCGCCCAAGACGCCATTTTAAGTTTTGACAAAGTCCTTTTAATCGGCGATGGCGATAATATTAAAGTCGGCACGCCTTATGTTGAAGCTGCAAAAGTTGAAGCCAAAATATTAAAACAAGGGAGAGACAAAAAGAAAATCGTTTTCCGTTATCACTCAAAAACCCGCTATCGCAAGAAAAAAGGCCATCGACAACATTTTACGGAAGTAGAAATTTTAAACCTTAAATCTTAAACCTATATTCTTCGTTCTAATGCTTGTCCCAATGTTTCTTCGTCGGCAAATTCTATTTCTCCGCCTGTGGGGATACCCCGACCTAAACGGGTGATTTTTTTGGCAAAAGATGAGAGTTCTTTGGCAATCATTGAGGCGTTAAGGTCGCCGAAGGTCGTCGGATTAATGGCAATGATAATTTCTTCAGCCTGACCACCTTGCTTTTTTATCCAATCCTTTAAATGATTTAATCGGAGTTTTTGGATGCTTTCCAAAACGCCGGTTTTGGAAAGTTCGCCCAGCACCAGATAGCGTCCCTTAAATTTTTTAGTCCGCTCCAGAGAAATTAAATCAGTTTCTTTTTCAACAATGGCGATGATGTTTTGTCGGCGGTTGGAATCACGGCAAATATCGCAGAGATTATCCCTGTTTTGATGGACAAAAAAACAATTGGCGCATGTTTTTAGATATCTTAAATCATCAACCGCTTTGGCGGTTTCATCTATTTTGGCCCGGCCGCTGCTTATCAATTTAAAAGCCAGCCGAGTGGCCTGACGGGTGCCGATTGACGGCAGGGTAGAGAAAATCTCAATAAATTTTTTGATTGGTTCAGGTAGCATATGCTTTTATTTTATAATTATACATAATGAAACCATTAAATAACAATATCAGAAACTTTACCATAATCAGCCATATTGACCACGGCAAATCAACCTTGGCTGACCGTTTTTTGGAATTAACCGGCACGGTGGAAGCGCGTCAAATGAAACCGCAATATCTTGACCAGTTGGAGCTGGAAAGAGAACGGGGGATTACAATAAAGATGGCACCTGTGAGGATGATATATCATCCTCAAATTAAGAATGCAGAATTAAGAATGCAGAATTCTGAATTTGAAATTCTAAATTCTAAATTATCAGATTCAGAATTTATTCTGAATCTGATTGACACTCCCGGACATTCCGACTTTTCTTACGAGGTCTCCCGGGCTTTGGCTGCGGTTGAGGGCGCAATTTTGCTGGTTGACGCTACCCAAGGCGTTCAGGCTCAAACCTTGGCGAATTTAGAATCGGCGAAAAAAGCCGGCCTGAAAATCATCGGCAGCGTCAATAAAATTGACGCTGCTTCTCAGGAACAAATAGAAAATTCGTTAAATGAACTTGCCCATCTTTTAGGCGTAAAAACCGATGAAGTTCTAAAAATTTCAGCAAAAACAGGCGAGGGAGTTTCTTTATTATTACAAGCGGTCATAGACAAGGTGCCAGCCCCGAAAGCGATTGAATCTCGGGCTGCTTTAATATTCAGTTCTGTTTATGATGACCATAAAGGAGTGATTGCTTATGTCCGCGTTTTTGGCGGCGAATTTAAAGCAGGTGACGACTCCAGGCTTTTGGGAACCAATAAAGAATTCAAAATTAAAGAAGTTGGGTTTTTTCAGCCGGAATTGCACAAAGAAGATATTCTTACGGTTGGAAATATTGGCTATGTAGCAACGGGCATCAAGGATCCGGATAGCGTTCAGGTGGGAGACACAATTGGCGAAAAAATCTTGTCAGGATTCAAAAAACCCCAACCGGTCGTTTTTGTCTCCCTGTATCCGGAAAACAATGATGACTACGATAACCTAAAAATATCCCTTTATAAATTGCGGCTTAGTGATTCTTCATTTTCAATTACTCCAGTCACAAGCGAAGCCCTGGGTCGGGGATTTCAAGGCGGTTTTTTGGGAAGATTGCATTTTGAAATAGTCGTCCAGAGATTAGAAAGAGAATTTAACGTAAAAGTTATAAATAGCTTTCCTTCTGTTTCTTATAAAGTGAAGCCGATGAACGGGGATTGGGTTACGGTTGAAAATCCCAAGGATTTTCCGGATGACTACAGCCAGGTTTTAGAACCAATAGCCGCCGTTACCATAATTGCTCCTTTCAAAAATTTAGGGGACGTTTTAAAACTTAAAGAGTCGTTCAGGTTCAGTAAGGTGAGCACGGACGTCAAGACAGATAAAGTGATTATTTCAACTCTTATTCCCTTGGCTGACATTATTTCTGATTTTGACGACCGTCTCAAGTCGGTCTCTTCCGGCTTCGCTTCTTTCAGTTATGAAATCATTGATTATAAAGAAGCCCTTGTTAAAAGATTAGACATCAAAATCGCCGGCAGTCTCGTTCACGGCTTAAGTCGGATTATTCCGGAAAGCGATGTCGAAAGAATCGCCAGACACATGGCGGAAAAGCTGAAAGAAATTCTGCCCCGTAAACAGTTTATTCAAGCCATTCAAGCGATTTCCGGCGGCCGGGTGATTGCCCGAGAAACGATTCCTGCCCTAAAAAAAGACGTAACCGGCTATTTGTACGGAGGCGACAGAACCAGAAAGATGAAACTTTGGCAGAAACAAAAAAAAGGAAAGAAGAAACTGCTTCGGATGGCTGCCGAAATAAGGTTGCCTGTTAAAATATTTAAAGATTTGTTAAGATAAACGGAATGAGGGTCTTTATAGTCATAATTCTAAGCATAATCCTGTCGGCCATTCTCGCCCAGTCATATTTTTTCATTAAAGAACGCAATCGATTGAAGACCGATTCAGATAATTTGAATAGTCGGCTTCAGGCCCTCTTAAAAGAAAATGCCGACCTTCAATCAGATATTGAATATTTTTCCCATCCGGAAAATCTGGAAAAAGAATTGAAATCGAGATTTAACTACAAAAAACCGGGCGAAAAAATGATGATTATTGTGCCATGAACAAAAAGAAATTTATTATTTTAATATTGTTTGTCATCGTCATTGCCATAGTTGTTTTTATTTCAACCCAATCTTATCCCGTTGCTTTGGTAAATTGGCGACTAATTACATTAAAATCTTTTAAAAAAGATTCTGGCATAGCCGTCCATTACTATCAAAAAATGCTTGAAACTTACGATAGAAATCAAACTCCTGTTTTTCATTCTCCGGAAATCCAGCGGGAAATTGAACGCGCGGTGTTGGAACAATTAATTAAAAATAGTTTAATCCGGCAGGAATTAGAAAAACAAATGAAGAGCGGGGAACTTAAAAAAATGGTTGATAATAAAGTTCAGGAAGTATTAAAAGGCAAAGATGTCGGAAAAGAAATTGAAACGCTCTACGGTCTTTCTTTAGATGAATTTAAGGAGAGAGTTTTGAGGCCGCAGGCAGAAAGAGAGATTCTTGTCGGAAGATTCTTTCTGGAAAATAAAAGTTTTGATGACTGGCTGAAAGAATCAAAGGCAAAAATAATTATTCTGATGCCGGGCCTTGAATGGAACGGGGAGAAGGTTGTAATAAAATGAAGGCGGGTATCGTATAGCGGCATTATGTATCCTTCCCAAGGATAAGACACGGGTTCGATTCCCGTTACCCGCTCAAATTAAAATGAAATATCTATCTTCGCTGAAAAATAAAAATTTATCCAATCAAATCTGCCTTTTGCGGGTTGATTTTAATCTCACGGATGACGACCTTAGAAAACAAAAAATTCCTTTGCGAATAAAATCGGCTTTGCCGACGATTAAATTTTTGCTTGGTAAAGGAGCGAAAGTGGTCATTTTGAGCCACCGCGGCCGGCCAAAAGAGACAAGCGACAAGCGACAAGTGACAAGAGTGTATACTTTGAAACCTTTTGTAAAAATTCTTTCAAAATTATTAAAAAAATCCGTACAATTCATTGATTTTAAAAAAGATTTTAAAACAATCAAGACAATTATAAAAATTAGCCCAAGAGGCACTATTTTTCTTTTGGAAAATTTGAGATTTTTCCCCGGAGAGGACAAAAATGACCAAAAATTTGCCAGAAAGTTGGCTTCTTTGGGAAAGTTTTACATTAATGACGCTTTTGCTTTTAGCCATCGGCCAACTGCTTCAATGGTAGGTATACCTAAATTTCTAGCGTCTTACGCCGGCTTGCTTTTGGAAAAAGAAATCAAAAATCTCTCAAAAGTTATGCAAAAGCCGAAACGGCCATTAGTGATTATTTTAGGCGGCGCGAAAATTTCCGACAAAATCGGGGTAATTAAAAACTTTCTTAAAAATGTCAATGGTCACAAGTCAAGGGTCAATTGTATTTTAACGGGCGGGGGAGTGGCCAATACTTTTTTCGCGGCTCAAAGATTACCGATTGGTAAATCTCTTTATGAAAAACAAATGATTCCGACAGCGAAACTACTGCTTAGGTCGCGTAAAATAATCTTGCCGATTGACTCAGCGATCCAAGGCAAAAAAATTTTAGATATTGGACCAAAGACCATTAAAAGATATGTTGAAATTATTAAAAAAGCCAGGACTATTGTCTGGAACGGCCCAATGGGTTATATTGAAAGTCCTAAATTTGCCAGGGGTTCAAAAGCCATCAGTCAAGCAATTTTAAAGAGCCAAGCTTTTTCGGTTATCGGCGGAGGCGAAACCATTTCAATACTTCCTGCTGCATGCTTCAAGCCTCATGCTTCAAGATTGTTTGTCTCCACGGCCGGGGGAGCAATGCTTGAATATTTAGCCGGGAAGAAACTACCCGGCATAGAGGCGTTAAATACATCATTATGAACAATACTAAAAAACTATTCAGAGATTTTGATTTGGCTTTTATTGATACTGAAACCACTGGTCGGGGCCCTCATCATGAACTCACTGAAATAGCGGTTGTCCGGGTCAGCGGTTTTAATTTCAGCGTTTTGGAAGAATGGGAGGCAAAAATTAAACCCAAGCACCTGGAACTGGCTGACCCCGAATCCCTGCAAATCAGTCATTATAACGACAAAGATTGGATAAATGCCCTTGACGAAGAAACTGCCTTGAAAACTTTTTTACAGAAAACCGAAAAAACTATTTTAGCCGGCCATAATCTGACTTTTGACTGGTTCTACATCCATAAAGCTTTGGGTGCTTATAATTTACAGCCGACATTTTGGTATAAAAGCATAGACACATTTTCCTTGGCTTGGCAAAAATTAAGAAATGACTCAAATATCAGATATGTAAGCCTTACTGAACTGGCGGCTTATTTCGGAATTGTCCCCAAGAA